>MDTG01025277.1_pt1 | contig 28132 bp, 21 predicted proteins | sample 811421 | NCBI WGS metagenome assembly MDTG01 (sample SAMN05326645, study PRJNA326480) | marine metagenome | isolation source: seawater | place: Pacific Ocean: South East | collected 2011
AGTCTTCTGGGTTAACCGCTTGAGCTTAAGTGTGAATTTAAGCCTAGAGAAATGACATCTTAAATGACAGAACCCGGCTTATAAATTATCTAGCAAACAATCCAATTCTTAAATGTTCTTTTTTTGTACTTTTTCTTAAAATACAAATATATTGACTAATTTTCAAAAACCCATAATATCCCAAATAATCCCAAATTAAAGGGTGCTTAAAAAAATAGGAGTTATTAACTTTTGAAAACATATGTTTTTATCAAGTTTCGAAAACAAAATAGACAAGAAGGGACGAGTTTCTGTGCCAGCTACCTTTAGATCTCATTTAAGTTCGATGGGTTACAACGGTTTTATAAGTTACCCTTCTTTTAATCATTCAGCTTTAGAAGGGTGTTCCCAAGACAGAATAGAAAAACTTTCAAACACAATAGACTCTTTAAATCCTTTTGAAGAAAAAAGAGATTTTTTTGCTACTTCAATTTTATCAGAAAGTGAAAATTTACAATTCGATACAGAAGGAAGAGTTTCCTTGTCAGAAAAATTACTAAAACATGCAATGATAAAAACTAATATTTTATTTGTAGGACTTGGAAAAACTTTTCAAATATGGGAGCCAAAAAACTTTGAGAAATTTAAAATTATAGCTAGAAAAAGATCTTATCAAAATAGATCTAATTTAAAATGGGAAAATAAACAGAAGGGAGAACCGTCATGAGCATAAATATTGGAGGAGGAGAATTAAAGGAGTTAAAACCAAGAATATTAGTTTTAGGTGTTGGTGGAGCTGGAGGAAATGCTATTAATGCAATGATTGAAGCAGGCATGGAAGGCGTAGAGTTTGTTGCTGTTAACACAGATGCTCAGGATTTAAAAATGAGTAAAGCCCACGCAAAAATACAGATTGGAATGAATTTAACTAAAGGGTTAGGAGCAGGAGCCAAACATGATATTGGTCAAGCAGCAGCTGATGAATCTTTAAATGAAATTATAAATTACATGCAAGGTGCTAATATGGTTTTTATTACATCTGGAATGGGAGGTGGCACTGGTACAGGCGCATCTCACGTAATTGCAAAAGCTGCTAGAGAATTAAATCTTTTAACAGTAGGTGTTACTACACTTCCTTTTTCTTATGAAGGTCCAAAGAGAATGAGAAGAGCAGTTGAAGGTTTGGAAGAATTTAAAAAACATTTAGATACAGTTATAGTTGTTCCTAATCAAAATCTTTTTAAAATAGCCAGTGAGACAACAACATTTGAAGAGTCTTTTAATTTATCAAACAATGTATTAAAGCACGGAGTACAAAGTGTTACAGATTTAATGGTTCGCCCGGGAATGATAAATCTAGATTTTGCAGATGTAGAGACTGTAATGAGTTCAATGGGTAAAGCTATGATGGGAACAGGCGAATCTGAAGGTGAAAACAGAGCAATGGCTGCAACAGAGATGGCTTTAAACAATCCTTTAATTGATGAATACTCTCTTCAAGGTGCTAAAGGATTATTGATTAATATAACTGGTGGTAAAGATTTAACCTTATTTGAAGTAGATCAAGCGGTTAATAAAATAAGGGCCGAAGTTGATCCTGAAGCTGAATTAATATTTGGCGCTATCAAAGATGAAAATATGAATGGTAAGATAAGAGTATCAATCGTTGCCACATCACTTGATGGGCATAAAGCTGGAAATAATACTGTATTGAATATGGTCAGCAGAATACAAAATAGAAATACAGGTTATTCTGACAGTTTATTTTCTCATAACACAAGAGTGGAGAACAACACTTTAGGTTCAATTGAAGGAGCAACGGCACTTAAACTTGACGAAAATTATGAAATGAATGAAGAACAAAATACAGAGATTAATTTTGAAAATACTTTTGATAATCTACAGAACGAAAAAAACACTTTATCCGAATCCGATGAAGACTTACTTAATGAAATTCCTTCAGGTGTTTCTATGGAAAGTGCATCGTACATAGAGAGCAATGTAAATGAAGCTCATAAAAATATTAAAAATAAATCTGTTTTGTCAGATGAAATTATAGAAGAGTATACACCAAAACTTTTTTCTGAGGAGCAAAGTTTCCAAGAAGACGCTGAAGTAGAACCTGATGCGTCAATTGAAAAAGAGTCAGAACAATTATTTGACCAGGATACAATGGAGGAAGAAGACTTTGAAATTCCTGCATTCCTAAGAAAACAAAAATTTTAATGTTTAATAAAAAAATTAATGAACAATCTAGCAACATCACTGGAGCTCTCTCATTTTCCAGTGATGTTGAATGAAATAATTAAGATTTCTTCACCTGAAAAAGGAGGGACGTACATTGATTGTACTTTTGGTGGAGGAGGTTATTCAAAAAATTTACTTAAATATTCAAAAACAATAGTTACAGCTTTAGATCGAGATTATAAGGTTAGAGAAATTGGTAAAAAATTAGAAAAAAAATTTCCTAAAAGATTTAAATTCCATCAAACAACATTTAGCAAATTAGAAACCGTTACAAACAAAGACTTGGTAGATGTAATTATATTTGATCTTGGTTTGTCATCTATTCAATTGAATGATTTAGAAAGAGGTTTTTCATTCAAATCAAATAAAAATCTTGATATGTCTATGGGTCTCAATAAAATATCAGCTCAAGAAGTCATCAATAATTTAAGCGAAATCCAATTAAAATTAATTATAAAGATTTTTGGCGAAGAAAAAGAAGCATCAAAAATTGCAAAAAATATAGTCAGATTTAGGAATCAAAAAAGAATTATTAAAGTTAAAGATCTAGTTGAAATAATTGAAAAAAGCAAAAAAAGAAATTATGCAAGTAAAATAAATCCGTGTACGAAAACTTTTCAAGCCTTAAGGATTTTTGTTAATAAAGAAATTACAGAACTCATCAATGGAATTATAAATGCAACAAAAATTTTAAAACCAGGTGGAAAAATTTTAGTTATAAGTTTTCATTCAATTGAAGATAAAATTGTTAAATATTTTTTTAGTAATTTTTCAACGAATAAATCTAAACCTTCAAGATATCTTCCAGAAATAGATATAAGCACAAAAATGCTTTTTGAAGAATATCAAAATAAAGTTTTAAAACCTACACAGACAGAAATTAATAAAAATAATAGATCGAGATCAGCAAAACTTAGATATGCGATAAGATCAAAAAATAAATTTTCCTATCCTCAGGAATTAATAAATAAATTCAAAAGTTATTTAGATTTAGAGGGTATTAATGTTTAAAAAAAAATTTGTAACATCAATGGCTATTCTTTTAATTTTTTTAATTTTTACTTCCATAATAAAAAACAAAACCAGAATTATTGAAAAAAAACTATACAAGTTAAAAAAAAAAATTGCACTTAAAGAAAAAGACATAAACGAGTCCCAATTAGATTTTTATTTTTTAACATCCCCTGAAAAGGTCGAAAAAAAAATAAAAATATTAGGACAGAATAATTATAAACCTATTGAAAATTCAAAAATATTTTTGAGCCTCCATCACTTTATAGATCTACAAAAAAAAGTATCAGTACTTAAAAATAAAAATGAAAAAAAGAACAAAAAAAATTAAGGACATAAATCAAGCCAGTTTTTATTTTGAAGATTATCTAGAAACAAATAAAAAAAATAAATTTTCTAAAGAAAAAGATAAATTTCAAGATAGAATATATTTACTTTTCTTTTTTTTTCTTTCGTTAATCCTAATTTTTTGCATAAAGATTGCTCACTTATCTTTAAGCAAGACTCCCATTTTTAATCAATCAACTACTTCACAATTTTCTTTAATAAGAAGAGATATAGTAGACAGAAATGGTACTTTAATTTCAAGAAATGTAAATTCACATCATGTAGTAATAATTCCTAAATTAATTAAGAATAAAAAAAATTTTATAATTAAATTAAGATTAAATTTTCCTAATCTTCCAATCAATCAAATTGAAAAAAAAATAGATAGAGGTAAATATTTTTATTTAAAAAAACGAATTGACCAATTTGAAAAAGAAAAATTTTTTAAGTTAGGTGAAAAAGGAATAAAATTTGAAACTTTTCAGGCAAGAATGTACACACATGGAAATTTATTTAACCACGATGTAGTTGGTCAAGTTGATTATGATAATTTCGGTATTTCAGGAGTTGAAAAGTATTTTGATAAAGAACTTAAAGAAAAAAAACTTTTAAAACAACCATTAAGGTTAACTCTAGATACCAATATCCAATATATGATTAGTAAACAATTAAATGAAGGCATCACAACTTTTAAAGCTTCAGGTGGTGGAGCTTTACTTATGGATGTTAATAGTGGAGATATTTTATCCTTAGTTTCATTACCAAATTTTAATATTAATAAAAGATTGGATATTAAAGATAAAAAATTCATTAATAAAATTACTAAAGGAGTTTATGAGCTTGGTTCTATTTTTAAAACTTTTACAATTGCTTTAGCTTTAGAAAATAAACTAGTTACACCTGAAACAATTATTAAGAATATTCCAAGAAGTCTAAAATGTTCTATTCATAAAATATCTGATTTAAAAGAACATCCTAAAAATTTATCTGTTGAAGATATTTTAGTAAGATCTTCCAATGTAGGTTCGGTGATATTAGCAAAAAAAATAGGTGAACAAAAATTTAAAGAATTTATTGAAAAAACAAAATTATTAAAAAGCCCTGAATTAGAAATAGAGGAAGTGGGCGTGCCACATAAAATTAAGTGGAATAAGTGTAAATTAGAAACAGTTTCATTTGGACATGGTATTACAACAACCCCTGTTCAAGCAGTCTCTACGTATTCAGCCATAGTTAATGGTGGAAAACTTGTAACACCAAGTTTGGTAGTCCGTAAAAAAATTTCAGAAACTAAAAATTTAATCTCCCCAATGACAAGTAAAAAAATTAATAATATTTTAAGAATGGTAGTTAGTAGTAAAAATGGCACCGCAACTTTTGCAGATAAAAACGGCTATTATGTTGGTGGAAAAACCGGAACTGCAGAGGGATACGGAAATAGCAAAGATAGAATGAATACTTTTATTTCAGTATTTCCTACAACAAAGCCTAAATATGCTTTACTTGTAATGCTAGAAAATCCCCAAATTAATAAAGAGTTAATATACGACTATAGAGGGGTAAAAACTAAAGCGCCTTATAATACATCTGGTTGGAACTCCGTTTACATTGCAGGCAAAATAATAGAGAAAATTGGACCAACTTTAGCCATAAATAATAACGAATTTACCAATCAATATGTTACTGAAAAATATAATAAATAATTTACCAGAAAGAAAAAAAAATATTCTAATTTCTGGCATATCCACTAATAGCAAAGAAGTTAAAAAAGGACATATTTTTTTTGCAGTAAAAGGAAATAATATAAATGGTGAAAAATTTATAAATGAAGCAATTAGCAGAGGCGCCTCTGTAATTGTATGTTCAAATGACTGTAAAAAAAAAAATAAAAAAGTTTACATACTTAAGAAAAAAAATATAAGAAATTTTGTAGGAGAAGTTTCTTCTAAGTTTTATAAATTAAAACCTAAGAATATAATTGCAGTAACAGGTACTAATGGAAAGACTTCTGTTGCGGATTTATTTTATCAAATATTATCTTTAAATAATATTGCGGCAGCATCAATTGGAACTTTAGGTATTAAATATAAAAATAAGATTTTAAAAACAGGACTTACCTCACCAGACACAATTACTATTCATAAATATTTGCAAATATTAAAAAAAAAAAAAATTGAAAATGTTATAATTGAGGCTTCAAGTCACGGGTTAGATCAAAGAAGACTTCATCATATCAATTTTAAAGCTGGAATTTTTACAAATTTTAGTCGAGACCATTTAGATTACCATAAGACAATGAAAGCATATTTAAATGCAAAATTAATTTTATTTAAAAAAATTTTGAAAAAAAACTCAAGTATTGTTGTAGATAAAAATATTAATAAATTTTTTATTTTAAAAAAGATTGCTAAAGCAAAATCTTTTAAAATTCACGAAATCAGTAATTCAATTAAAAAAATTAAAAATATTTACCCAGATTATAGAAGTGATTTTAAAATTAAAAATTTAGCAATGGCAGCTGTTGCTGCAAAAATATGTAATTTAAAAGAAAAAAAAATTTTTAAGTCTCTTAAAAATATAAAAGAAGTTGATGGCAGGCTTGAATTAGTTAGAAAGTTTCAGAATAATATAAAAGTTTTTATCGACTACGCCCACACACCAGATGCTTTATCAAAAGTATTACAATCCCTAAGATCTAACTATGGAAAAAACATATCTTTAGTTTTTGGATGTGGTGGAGATAGAGATAAAATGAAAAGGCCTTTAATGGCTAAAATAGCAAACCAGTATTCTAGAAAAGTTTATGTTACGGATGATAACCCACGAAATGAAGAACCAAAAAAAATTAGAAATGTAATTTTAAAAAAAATTGATTCCATAAAAAGTTTTAATATTGGTGATAGAGCAAAAGCTATAAAAAAGGCTATTTTGAACGCAGAGCGAAATGAAGTTATACTTATTGCAGGCAAAGGACATGAAAATCAACAAATTTATAAGAATAAATTATTAAATATTTCAGATAAACAAATAGTTAAAAATTTAAAATTAAGTAAGAAAATTTTTTTAAAAAAAAACCTAAATTACTTACAAAATAAATCTATATTAAAAAAAATTAAAAAAAATATTAATGTGGGTAATTTTAGTGGCCTAGCGATAGATTCAAGAATGATTAAAAAAAATAATTTATTTCTTGTTCTAAAAAGTAAAAATAATCATGGAAGGAAATATATTCCAGATGCTCTAAGAAAAGGAGCAAAATATATTGTCTCGTCTAAAGTAGTAAAGAAATATAAAAAAAAAACTATTAAAATTAATAATGAAATTTCATTTTTAAATCAATTTGCTAAATTAAAGAGAGAAAACTCTTCAGCAAAAATAATTGCAATTACGGGTAGCGCTGGAAAAACTTCTCTGAAAAATTTAGTTGGGGAATTGTTGCAAAACTTTGATGATACCTACCTTTCTCCAAGATCTTTTAATAATTATCTTGGTGTCCCAATTAGTTTATGCAACTTAAGAGCCGATCATAAATATGGTGTTTTTGAAGTAGGGATGAGTAAATCAGGAGAAATTAAAAAACTTTCTAAATTAATTAGGCCTCATATAGGTATTATTACAAATATTGGCGAAGCACATATAGAAAACTTTAAAAACATTGAGGGTATAGCAGAAGCTAAAGCTGAAATTATTAATTCTGTAAAAAAAAATGGTACGATTATAATAAATCGGGATGATAAATTTTTTAGCTACTTGTACAAACAAGCAAGATTAAAAAAGTTAAAAGTAGTAACTTTTGGTAAAAATAAAAAATCTGATATTTTTCCTTTTAAAGTTATTAAAAGTGAGAATAAAACAAAAATTTTTATTAAAGCGGGAAATCAAAAAACAGAATTAGAAATTAAAGACATAAATATTTATAATGTATTGGCTTCGCTAGCAGTTTTAAAAGTGTTAAATCTTGATATAAGCAGGACTTTAAAAATATTTAAAAAATTTGAACCCACTGAAGGAAGAGGAAAAGTCCATATAATTTCTAGATATAATAAAAGATTTAAATTAATTGACGAAAGTTATAATGCAAATCCGCTATCAGTAAAAAATTCAATTAATGCTTTTGACTCAATAAGAAAAAAAAATTTTAAAAAATATTTAATACTAGGAGATATGCTTGAATTGGGTCGTAAATCAGAAAAATATCACAAGGATTTATCTAAAGTTATTAACAACTCAAATATTGATAAAGTATTTATTAAGGGCGAAAAAACTCTTTTCACCTATAAAAATTTGATCAAAAAGAAACAAGGTAATATTTTACAAAATAAAGATGATATAGATTTAATTCTTAGCAACATAATAAGTAATAATGATTATCTTATGATAAAAGGTTCAAACGCAACAGGATTAAATATTTTAAGTAAAAAAATAATTAAGGGATTAAATGTTATTTAATTTTTTAACCTCTCTTATAGACCAATATTCCTTTTTAAATGTTTTTAAATATTTAACATTTAGAACAGGTTTATCTGTAATGACTTCTCTTATAGTAGTTTTTATAATTGGTGGACCTCTAATAAAAATTTTTTCTGAAAAAATGATTACTGGCCCAATAAGACAGGACGGTCCTATTGATCATATAATAAAAAAATCTGGCACACCAACTATGGGAGGCATAATTATTATAATTGGAATTATATCTAGCACACTTTTGTGGGCAGATTTAAGCAATGTATATGTTTGGACATTAATATTCGTATCTTTAAGCTTAGGTTGTTTAGGTTTAGCAGATGATGTTTTAAAAATAAGATTTAAAAATTCAAGGGGTCTTAAGTCAAAATATAAATTTTTAGGCCAACTTGTAATAAGTGCGATAGCATTATTTATTATAATTAATTTTTCAGGCCATAATTATATTTACGATCTATATTTCCCTTTTTTTAAAAATTTCGTTTGGCATATGGGGTTATTTTTTATTCCTTTTGGTTTGTTTGTAATTATTGGAGCCTCGAATGCAGTAAATTTAACAGATGGTTTAGACGGGTTAGCTACAGTACCAGTGATGTTGGTAGCGCTTTCATTCACACTAATTTCGTACGTCGTTGGTAACACTATATTTTCTGAGTATCTTCAAATTCAATATATTCCAGATGTTGGTGAACTTTCAATTTTCTGCGGTTCAATCGTGGGGTCATGTTTGGGTTTTCTTTGGTATAATGCTCCGCCAGCTAAAATTTTTATGGGTGATACAGGGTCTCTTTCTTTAGGAGGATCGCTTGCGGCGATAGCCATAATAGTAAAACATGAAATTGTACTTTCCATTATTGGTGGATTGTTTGTTTTAGAAACAGCTTCAGTTATTATCCAAGTAGTTTCTTTTAAATTGACGGGAAAAAGAATATTCGAAATGGCCCCAATCCACCACCACTTTGAAAAAAAAGGTTGGGCTGAATCAACTATAGTAGTTCGCTTTTGGATTATAGCTATCATTCTTGCTTTAGTTGGGTTGGCAACTTTAAAACTGCGTTAGAATGCTTCCTATTTTAAATTTTAAAAAACTATCATTCCTTGTTTATGGTCTTGGTAAGTCTGGAGTTTCAATAGTAAAATTTTTTAACAAAAAAAAAATTAAAAATTACAAAGTTTGGGATGATAAGCAAAAAAAATTATTTAAAAATAAAAGAGCTAAAAATTTAAAGAAAACATTAAATAAAGTTGATTATATAATTTTAAGCCCTGGCATAAGCCTTATTAAAAAAAAAAATTTAGTAAAATTTAAAAAAAAAATAATTACAGATATAGATCTTTTTTATTTAACAAATAAAAATTTTAAAAGTATAATGATAACTGGAACAAATGGAAAATCTACAACAAGTAAATTAATCAGTCATTTACTTAAAAAAAATAAATTTAGAGTTTTTTTAGGTGGAAACATTGGAACACCAATTTTAGATTTAAAATTGAAAAAAGACTCATTTGTAGTTATAGAAGCCTCTTCATTTCAATTGTCACACTCAAAATTCATCTATCCAGACTATGCAGTTTTACTTAATATTACAAAAGATCACCTAGATTGGCATGGCAATATGTCTAACTATATGAGTTCAAAATTTAAAGTATTCAAAAATCAGAAAAATAATCAATTTGCCATAGTAAATTATAAACTAAAGAAAATTTTCCAAAACAAAAATCTTGCGGGCAGATTAATTACACCAAAAATTGATGAATATAAAAATATTAAATACAAAATTAAAAACCATTATCTTAAATTGAATGTCAATGATGAAAATATGAGTTTTGCATATGCATTTTCACAATTATTAAAAATAAGTGAAAAAAATTTTATAACTGCAATAGAAACATTTGTTGGTTTGCCTCACAGGCACGAAATTTTCTTAAAAAAAAAAAATATTATCTTCATAAATGACTCTAAAGCAACGTCTTTTGAGTCTACAAAGTTTGCGTTATCAAATAGTAAAAATATATATTGGATTTTAGGAGGGTTGCCAAAAAAGAAAGACAAAATTCTTTTGCATGGAATTAAAAAAAATATAATCAAATGTTACTTAATTGGTAAAAATACCAGTTTTTTTCAGAAAGAAATAAAAAATAAAATAACTTTTTCAATTGTTAATAAATTAGAGAAAGCATTAATAGAAATTTTTAAAGATATAAAAATTTTAAATACCAAGAACAATATAATTTTATTAAGTCCTGCTGCTGCTTCCTTTGACCAATTTAAAAATTTTGAAAACAGAGGAAACGAATTTAAAAAATTAAGTAAATATTATGCTAGAAAAATCATTTAAATTTCAGTTAGTAAATTACTGGAGAAATATTGATAAGAAAATATTTCTTAGTTTTCTCCTCCTTTTTTTTCTTGGTCTATTTTTTTCATTTTCCTCAACATCTTCATTGGCCGGCGAGCGTTTGAATAAAGACTATTATTTTTTTTTTTTCAAAACATTTAATTTATACAATTTTAGCATTATTTTTAATGGTTTCTATATCTGCTATAAATACTTTATTATTAAAAAATTTAGTTGTTCCTTTATTTATATTATCTTTAATTCTATTAGCTCTTGTCCCAATAGTCGGTTTGGAAGTAAAAGGAGCTAAACGATGGATAGATTTATTTTTTTTTAAATTGCAACCAATCGAAATATTGAAGCCTTTTTTTATATTAACTACTGTAAAAATACTAACCTTAGAAAGATTACAAAATTCTCAATTGAAATATCTATTTAGTTTTTTACTTTTATGTTTAGTTATAACTTTATTAGTTAATCAACCTGATTTAGGACAGTCAATTTTGCTTACAGGTAGCTGGGTATTTGTTGTCTTTATCTCAGGTGTGAATATTATTTATATAATTAGTTTTTTTACAATTTTTATAATTTCATTAACTTCTTTGTTACTTATGTTGCCTGAAAAATACGGATATATTATTAATCGTTTAATTACTTTTACAGACCCTGATCAAGGAGACAAATTTCAATCTTCTATAGCCTTAGATGCGATTAAACTAGGAGGCCTTACCGGGCAAGGGATGGGTGAGGGGATATTAAAAGAAAGAGTGCCAGAAGCACATACTGATTATATTATAGCTATAATATCTGAGGAGTATGGTTCAATAGTTTCAGTAATGATTGTATTAATTTTTTTATATATTTCTTTTAGAATAATAAAAAATTGTTTTAATCAAGAGGACCTCTTAATTAAAACTTCACTATGTGGCTTAGCAACATTACTTATTTTCCAGACATTTATTCATGCTGGTGTTAATACTAATTTAATACCTACCACAGGAATGACGTTACCTTTTTTAAGTTATGGAGGTTCATCTTTGATAGGTAGTTCAATTTTAGCAGGGGTAATATTAAATTATACAAAAAATAGAGCTCATTTTTATGATTAAAAAAAAAAATATATTGATTGCTACTGGAGGTACAGGAGGTCACATTTTTCCTGCTTATAGTCTAGCCAATTACCTTGCCAAAAATAAATATAATGTAAAACTATCTTCTGATAAAAGAGGTTTACAATATCTCAAAGATTATAAAAATTTCAATATAATAAAAATACCAGCATCTCCATTAATTAAAAAAAATATATTTAAATTTTTTTTTTCAATATTTAAAATTTTATATTCAATAATCAAATCTGCATTTTTTTTGTTAGTTAGTAGACCATCAATCATAATTGGAACGGGTGGTTATTCATCGTTTCCAGTTTGTTTAGCGGCGTTTATTTTGAGAATAAAGTTTGTTATTTATGAAAATAATTTATTTATTGGAAAAGCAAATAAATATTTATTGCCATACACAGAAAAAATATTTGTTGCTTACAAAGAAGTTGAGGGTATTCCAGAAAAATATGTTAATAAAATTTGTGAAATAGGTAATATTATTAGAGAAGATATAATTCATAACAAAATTGAAAATTTTGAAGATAAAAGATTCGATAGTATTAAGATTTTAGTTCTAGGAGGGAGTCAAGCTGCAGAAGTTTTTGCAAATAAACTTCCACAAATATTTAAAAGATTTAAAAATTTGGACACACCTTTTAAAATTTATCAGCAGTGCCAACATATGCAGAATGAACAATTAACGAAATTTTATAAAGACGAAAATATAGATTATGAAATATTTAATTTTACAAATAAAATTAATGAATATTACTCAAAAGCAAATTTAGTAATCACTCGCTCAGGTGCATCAGTGCTTGGAGAATTGATAAACATTAAGATTCCTTTTATTTGTGTGCCGCTTCCAAATTCTGCAGATAAACACCAGTTAAAGAATGCTAACTATTATTTAAAAAAAGGTTTTGGATATCTTGTAGAAGAAAAAGATTTAAATGATAAACTATTTGATTTAATTAAATCAATTTTTAAGGAAAAATCTTTAATAAAAAATATTTTAGTAAATCAAAGACAATATTCTGACAAAAATGTTTTTAAAAACTTAAATATTCATATAGAAAAAATTATTAATGAAAAAAATTAATTTAGCACAGAAAGATTTAATACATTTTGTAGGTATCGGTGGTATTGGCATGAGTGGTTTAGCTCAAATAATGAAAAATATGGGATTTAGAATTCAAGGTAGTGATCAAAATAGGAATAAAAATACAATAAGCTGTTCAAAATTGGGAATAAAAATATTTTTAGGACATTCGCCTAATAATTTAAAGAAAGTGGCAATTTTAGTTAAATCGACTGCTATTAAAAATAGTAACCCTGAAATTAAATATGCAAAAAAAAATAAAATTCCAATTTATTCAAGAGCCGAAGTGTTAGCTGACGTAGTATCTCTTAAAAAAAATATAATAATTACTGGTTCACATGGAAAAACTACTACAACATCTCTAGTGGGAAAAATTTTATCTGATCAAGGACTTGACCCAACTATTATAAATGGAGGCGTTATAAATTCTCTTAAAAGTAATGCTAAACTTGGAAGAGGTGATTGGGCAATTCTAGAGGCGGATGAATCTGACGGTAGTTTTTTAAAATTACCAATTAATTACTCAATTGTAACTAATATTGATTATGAACATTTAGATTATTATAAAAATTTTCAAAATTTAGAGAATTCTTTTATTCAATTTATAAACAAAACACCTCCAACTGGAAAAGCAATAATTTGTATCGATAGTAAAAATGTTAAAAAAATTATTAACAAAATAAAAAATAAAAATATTTTAACATATGGTGAGAGTAAAGAAGCTAATTTTCAAGTTAAAAATATTAGATATAAGATTGATAACACTAGTTTTGATCTAAGTTTTAAAGATAGAGATAAAAAAATAAAAAAAATAAAAAATATTGTTGTAAAGTTGTTAGGAAAGCACAATGTTCTTAATGCTGCGGCTGCTTTTACAATTTGTTTAAATCTAGGTGTAAATCAAAATCTAGCAAAAAAATCGTTAAAAAATTTCTCTGGAGTACAGAGAAGGATGACTAAAGTATTTTCGAGAAATAATAATGACTTTTATGATGATTACGCTCACCATCCTACTGAAATAAGCTCAATATTAGAAGGAGTACGAAATGTTAACTCTAGAAGAAAAATTATAAGTGTTTTCGAACCACATCGATATTCGAGAGTTTTGTCTCTTAAAAATGAATTTTCAAAATGTTTTTTTAGGTCAAATTTAGTAATCATTTGCCCTTTGTATGCAGCCGGAGAAAAAAAAAATATTAAGTTTAATTTATTTAAGTTTGCTAATTTAATAGTTAAAAATTCAAATACCCAAGTTGTAATAGTTAAAAATGAGATTGAGTTAAGTAAATATTTTAAGAAAAATTTGATTAGCAATGAAATAATTATTGGTATGGGAGCGGGAGCTATATCAAGATGGATGACTGGACTGAAGTCTTCGTTATGAATTTAAATAATAATTTTAAGAAAAAATTTGGTGATAATTTAAGTGAAGAGGTAAATCTTTCTCACTATAGCTGGTTTAATTTAGGAGGAAATGCACAATTTTTTTTTAAGCCAAAAAATAAAAATCAACTAATAGAATTTCTTGCTGAAGCAAAAAATAGTAATTTAAAAACAACAATTTTAGGTGCAGGATCTAATACTTTAATTCGAGACAACGGAGTGCAAGGAGCGGTAATTAAACTTGGTAAAAACTTCTCTTATATAAAATTAATTGATAAAAATATTATTGAGGCTGGAGCGGCGACACTTGACCGTAAAGTAGCAAATTTTGCAAAAGATAATAACTTAGCAAATCTAGAGTTTTTATCATGCATACCTGGATCCATAGGTGGAGCAATAATTATGAATAGTGGTTGTTATGATAGTGATATATCAAAAATTCTACTATCTATTAAAGTAATAGATCAAAAAAAATTAATAGAAAATGAAATTAAAAGAGAAGATATAAAATTTTTATATAGAGGATCTAATTTAATGAAAGATTTAATTATAGTCTCAGCAAAATTAAAAGGTACAATAAGTAATAAAAATGAAATAGAAAAAAAACAATTTGAATTTATCAAAAAAAAAAAAATATCTCAACCTAATCAAATTAAAACTTGCGGAAGCACTTTTAAAAATATTAATGAAAATAAAAAAGCCTGGATGTTAATTAAACAATCGGGTTGTCAAAATTTTAAAGAAGGAGATGCAATGATTTCACAAAAACATTGTAATTTCTTTGTTAATAATGGAAAAGCCAAGTCTATTGATATCGAAAACCTCATTAATAAAGTAAGAAAGACAGTTTATGCCAAAACAGGAGTAAACCTTGAACTAGAGGTTAAAATAATTGGTGAGTAAAAAAAAATTTAAAAGTGTTCTAGTTGTTTTAGGTGGAAGTTCTGGTGAGAGGGCTGTTAGTTTAGAAACAGGTAAAGCTTGCTCAAACGCTTTAAAAAAAAAAGGTTATAAAGTTTCAAAATTTGATCCTAAATTTAAAAATTTTAATTTAATAAATAAAAAAAAAGTAGATGTAATTTTTAATGCTTTGCATGGTAAAGGAGGTGAAGACGGAATAGCACAAAGTTACTTTGAATATCTAAAAATACCCTACACACACTCTGGTGTTATAAGCTCTTATAATGCAATGGATAAAATAATATCAAAAGAGATATTTATTAAAAATAAAATTTTAACACCAAAATTTTTTACCATTATAAAAAAAGAATTTAATTCTAAAAATTTAAAAAAAAATATTATTAGTAAGCAAATAAGATTTCCAGTTGTAATCAAACCGGTAAATGAAGGATCAAGTTTAGGTGTTAAAATGTGCAAAACTAAAGAACAGTTATCTAAAGAGGCAATAAAACTTTTTAAAAAATATGACCAATTAATTTTTGAGGAATATAAAGGAGGGCAAGAAGTTCAAGTCGCAGTGATTAATAACGAGCCTTTAGGAGCAATAGAGCTTGTTCCGAAAAGATTATTTTATGACTATAAAGCAAAGTATACCGTGAAAGCCAAAACAAAACATATTATGCCAGCAAGATTAAACAAAAATAGATACAAGGAAGTTCTTCGAATTGCTAAAAAAACTCATCAAGTTCTAGAATGTAAAGGAGTAACAAGATCAGATTTTAAATTTTTTAATAATAAATTTTACCTTTTAGAAATTAACACTCAGCCAGGTATGACTAACTTGTCATTGGTGCCAGAGATAGCAAGCTACGAAGGTTTAAATTTTGAAAATTTAGTTGAGAAAATTTTATTAGACGCAGGTGTCAATAGATGAAAAAAAGATTAGTAATTGCTACTGCATTATTAATATTACTAAGTACCTATAAACTGCAAAACTTAATTTTAATTCCAATATTTAAAGTTGAAGAAGTAAAAATAGACAATAATTACATTTTAAAAGATATAGAAATTATGAAAAATTTATCTTTTTTAAATAACAGTAGTCTTATTTTTCTAAAAAATTCGTCCATTGAGGAAAAATTAAAAAAATTAAGTTTTATAGAAAGTTTTAAAATAAAAAAGATTTACCCAAATAAATTAAAAATTACAATTTTTGAAAAAAAACCAATCGCAATTTTACAACATAAAAAAAAAAAATTTTATTTGAGTGAAAATATTGATTTAATTGATTACCAGGAGCTAAAAAATTACAACAATCTTCCAATTATTTTTGGTAGCCAGGAAAGTTTTAAAAGTCTTTATATTAATTTAAAAAAAATTAATTTTCCAATTAACTTGATAAAAAAATATTATCTTTACGAGTTAAACCGGTGGGATTTTGAAACTTATAAAATGAAGATAATAAAGTTGCCTGAAAAAAATTATAATGAAAGTTTGAAAAATTTTATGATTTTAAGAGAAAAAAATAATTTCGATAAATATAAAGTGTTTGATTATAGAATAAATAACCAACTAATTTTAAAATAAACAATGAAAAATTACTCTCCAAAACTTTTCATATTAATGAATCATACTGAATATGTATTTGTAGCTGGAGAAGAAACTGAAACAAATAACTTTAAAATTATTTATAAAAGTAATGTACCGATGCAAGGTTTTGATGAGTACAAAATAACTAATTTTGATTTAGTATTTAATGATTTAAAAAAAAATGTTTATTTAATTGAACAAAAATTAAATTTTACTTTTAAAGACATAGTTCTAGTAATAGATAATTTTAAATGTTCATTCATCAATTTGACAGGGTTTAAAAAATTAAATGGATCACAAGTTTTAAAAGAAGATATCATATACATTTTGAATTCTTTAAAATCTTATGTAAGTGAAACTGAAGAAAAAAAAAAAATAATTCATATTTTTAATTCCAAATATTCTTTAGACAAAAAAAATATTATAAATTTACCCATAGGTTTATATGGTGATTTTTACTCGCATGAGTTATCTTTTTGTTTAATAAATGATAACGACTATAAAAATTTAAATAATATTTTTGGAAAATGTAATTTAAAGATCACAAAAATTTTATCTAAAAGTTTTATTGAAGCATCTCATATAAATAATATAAATTCACCATTAGACACTTTCTATAAAATTAATATTAATGAAAATAAATCAAAAATATTTCATTTTGAAAATAGTTCATTAAAATTTGAACAAAATTTTAACTTTGGATCGAATTTAATTATTCAAGATATATGTAAAGTTACATCATTAAAAAAAGATATTGTGGAAAAAATTATAAATTCAATTAACTTTAATCAAAATATTATTGAAGATGAGTTGATTGATAAAAAAATATTTGTAAATAATATTTATACAAAAATAAAAAAAAAACTGATCTTGGAAATAGCGGAAGCGCGTATTAGAGAACTTTTAGAAAAGTTTATTTTTAAAAATGTTAATTTATCCCTATTTAATAAAAAAAAAGATAATATAGTTTTTGTAACAATCAACGATATGCATCATTACAAATGTTTTAAGAGTATTTATGACTCAATATTTTCAGAAAATGAAAAAATAAAGTTCTCATTTAAAAAAAATACGACAATAGAAGAATTGATTAATAACGTTAATAAAATAGTTCATTTTGGTTGGAAAAGAGAAGCAATCCCATTGACTTTCCAAAAAAAGTCAATGATTGCAAAGCTTTTTGAAATCTTATTTAATTAATTGTTGTTATTTTTAGAAACATTAGTTGTTTTTAGAACTTGTGGCTTATTGGGTATAACACACCTAAATGCTAAAAATTTATCAACAAACCATAGCTTCACCGATCAGTTTAGAGGGTATAGGACTACATTCAGGAAAAAAGTCAAAAATTACAATTTTACCAGGAAAAGACAATCAGGGAATAATTTTCAGAAGAATAGATTTAAACAAAAATAATATAGTACTTGCAAATTTTGCAAATGTGTCTTCAGCAAAACTTTGCACTACATTAGAAAATGAACATGGAGTTAAAGTATCTACAGTAGAACATTTGTTGGCTGCTCTATATATTGCTGAAATTGATAATGTAACCATTGATATTGACAATGTAGAAGTTCCAATAATGGACGGTTCTGCAAAAAATTTTTTAGAAATTTTAAAAAAAACAAACATTAAAATTTTATCAAAAAAAAGAAAATATCTAAAAATTATAAATAAGGTTGAATTAAAAGATGGAAGTAGACAAATGTATATTGAGCCACACAACTCATCTTTAGAAGTTGACTTTGAATTAAATTATAAAAATGAGATAATAGGAAATCAAAGAAATACTGTTAATTTTCAAAATGATGATTTGGATGATTTATCAAACTCTAGAACTTTCTGTCTATATGAGGATATTGAAAAAATAAAAAAAGCTGGACTAGCCAAGGGCGGATCATTAAAAAATGCAGTCGTAGTAGATAAAGAAAAAGTATTGAATGAGGAAGGTTTAAGAAATCCAAAGGAATTTGTGAATCACAAAATCTTAGATTTAGCCGGTGACTTTTTATTATCAGGGTTTAGAATAATAGGTAAGGTAACTTGCAATCAAGGAGGACATGAATTAACAAATATGTTCTTAAGAAAACTCTTAGAAATGAAAAATGCTTCAACAAATGTTGAACTAGAGGAAATCTCAATCTCAAAAAAAATAAGCGACAATCAATCAATAAAATTAGCCGTAAACGCCTAGTAAAATTATTAATACAATTTTTAAATTAATCTGTTATTAATTTATTTATGTTTTGTAGATTAATTTTAATCGTTATTTTTTCATTTACACTTATATCCTGCTCAAAAGAAAAAGAAGTGGTATATGAACCTACAAACAAAATAAGTCCGTATGTTTTATACGAAGAAGGCTTAGAAGCTTTTAATAAAAATGATTATTTTTATGCAAGTAAAAAATTTTCTGAAGCTGAGTTAAATTTTAAAAAAATAGACTTTGCAGCAAAATCTTCAATAATGTCAAGTTTCTCTCTGTATGGAATTAACTTTTATGATGAGGCTGTAGAAAATTTAAATAGGTATTTAAAAACGTATCCTTCAGATAAAAACGTGATATATGCGCACTATCTTTTTGCAGTAATTTATTTTGAACAAATCTCTGATGAAAAAAAAGATTTAAAACCATTATTGGAAGCTGGCAAAAAAATAGATTTTTTTATAAATAAGTATCCAGACTCAGATTATGCAAATGACCTTAGGTTTAAAAAAGACTTAATACAAAATCAGTTGGCTGCAAAAGAATTGTATGTAGCTAAATATTATATTACAACGCAAAAATGGATTCCTGCAATTAATAGATTAAAAATTATAGTTCAAGAGTACGATAAAACTATTTTTATAGAAGAAGCGTTGCATCGATTAGTAGAAATTCACTATTATTTAGGATTAGTTGATGAAGCAAAAAAATATGCTAAAATACTTGGATATAATTACAACTCAGGTGAATGGTTTAAGCAATCTTATAAAATATTAAATAAAGACTATGTTATTAAAAATAACGCGATTTTACAATCTAAGAAAGACGAAGCTGAAAAAAGTTTTTTAAAAAGGATTATTAAAATGATTAAATGAAACCAAATGAGAGATAAGACTAAAATTTTAAACGAACATAAAAAAAAAATTGATATTATTAAAAAACACAATAAAAGGTATTTTGTTGATGATAACCCGAAAATAAATGATTATGAATACGATCAATTAAAAAAAGAAATTATAGCATTAGAAAAAAATTATCCTTCTTTATTCACAAAAAATTCTATTAAAAGTATTGTTGGATCCCCACCTTCAAATAAGTTCAAAAAAATAAAACATTTACGCCCGATGCTTTCACTTTCAAATGCTTTTGACAAAAAGGATATGGAAGATTTTTTAAAAAAAATAAATAACTTTTTAAATTTAAAAAATAAAAAAATAGAATTATTTTCTGAACCAAAAATTGATGGAATATCAGCAACTTTAGTTTATGAAAAAGGTGTACTTGTTAGAGGTTTATCTAGAGGTGATGGCGTAGTTGGAGAGGATATCTTAAATAACCTTAAAACGATAAAAGGTATTCCAAAAAATATTTCTGGAAAAGAGATTCCAAATTTACTTGAAATACGTTGTGAGGTTTATATTGGAAAAAATGACTTTATCAAAATTAAAGATGAATTTGCAAATCCTCGTAATGCAGCGGGAGGATCTCTTAGACAAAAAGATCCAAATAAAACTTCTAAAATACCTCTTAAATATTTTGCTTATGGTTTTGGCGCTATCGAACCAATGAAATTTGAAACACAATCAGATTTTTTAGAAAAAATTAAGAAATGGAAATTTGTAATTAACCCAATATCGACTCCTGTTATAGGAATTGATAACATTCAAAAACACCATGATAAAATAGGTAAGTTAAGATCATCTTTAGATTATGATATCGATGGTTTAGTTTTTAAAGTTAACGATTTGAATTTGCAAAAAAGATTAGGAAACACCTCTAATTCACCAAGATGGGCAACTGCTTATAAATTTTCTGCGGAAAAAGCCATTACTAAAATTAAAGATATTGTTATTCAAGTCGGTAGAACCGGAGCTGTCACTCCAGTAGCTAAAGTGGATCCGGTAACAGTTGGAGGAGTGGTGGTATCAAATGCAACTTTACATAATGAAGATGAAATTGAAAGAAAAGATATAAGAATTGGCGATACGATTAACATACAAAGAGCTGGAGATGTAATTCCTCAAGTAGTGTCAGTCGATATTTCTAAAAGAAATAAGAAAAGTAAAAAATTTATATTCCCTACTAAATGTTTATGTGGATCACAAACAACAAAAGAGTTTAGTCAAAGCACAAAAAAACTAGATGCGGTTAGAAGATGCACAAAAGGTTATATGTGCAAATATATAGCAAAAGAGAAGCTAAAACATATAGTATCCAAAGAAGCCTTAAATATAGATGGACTCGGCAAAAAAGTAATTGATCAATTTTGGAATTTAAAATTAATTAAAGAACCATCTGACATTTTTGAATTAAATTATGATAAAATAAAAAATCTTGAAGGTTGGGGAGAGCTTTCAATTAACAATTTAAAAAAATCAATAAGATCAGCTCAAACTATAAATCTAGATAAATTTATTTACTCTATCGGGATACGTCATATTGGACAGGAAAATGCAAAGATAATTGCAAGTTCATTAGGATCGATTGAGAAATTTATAAAATTATTTGATATAAAAGTTAGAAAAAAAATATTAAAAAACATCGTCGATCTGGATGGGATAGGAGAAACACAAATAAACTCTATAGAAAATTTTTTTTTAAACGAAATAAATGCTAAAATAACCCAAAATCTAATAAATAAATTAAACATTGAAAATTTTGTTATTAAAAATACGAGTGGTAAATTTTCAAATAAAAAATTGATGTTTACAGGAGGGTTTGAAAAAATGAGCAGATCCGAAGCAAAAACAATAGCTGAAGGAAAAGGAGGAAAAGTTTTAGGATCAATATCAAAGAAACTAGATTATTTAATTGTTGGAAATTCTAAACCAACAAAGAAAAAAATTGATCAGGCAAAGCAATTAGATATTAAAATTATTTTAGAAAAGGAATGGAATAGTATTTTAAAGATTTGAGCATGCTTTCTTTAGTTCTGTAAATTCTACCCGATTCATAAATTTTTTGAGATTATTAAATACTTTTTTGTGATAATTGTTTACCCAGTCTATCTCCTTTTTATCTAGAATATTTAAATCTATAAGGTTTTTATCAATAGGAGCCATAGTTAGGTTATCAAAAAATTTTTTATTTTTTCTTTTTGCTACAAATATTAAATTTTCAATTCGTATTCCAAAATTGTTTTTTTCATAATATCCAGGTTCATTTGAAACAATCATTCCTTCTTGGAAATTTATATTATTACCCTTAGAAATCGCATGTGGTCCTTCATGAACATTAAGAAAATATCCAACACCATGCCCAGTACCATGAGCGTAATCTAGATTTATATCTCTTAAGTATTTTCTAGCCTTAGCATCAATTATTGATCCAGAAGTATTTTTTTTAAGTTTAAAACTCGCAACTGCAATATGTCCCTTAAGGACTCTTGTAAAAATATTTTTAATTCGTTTGTTTGAATTTTGTAATGAAATTGTTCGAGTTACATCTGTCGTACCATAATTATATTGTCCACCAGAGTCCACTAGATATATATCACCTTTTTTTAATGTTCTGTTATTATTTTTTGTAGCGTGGTAATGAATTATTGCTCCATTAGGACCCGAACCTGAAATTGTTGGAAAACTTAATGATTTAAAATTTTTATTTTTTTTTCTTAAACTTAATAGTTTTTGAGCAGAGCTAATTTCAGTGATTTTTTTTTTGTTTAAATTTTTTTTAAGCCAAAATAAAAATTTAGTCAAAGCAACACCATCAACAATATGAGCTTCTTTAATATTTTGTATTTCTTTTTTTGTCTTTATAGCTTTTAAATTATAAATATAATCATCTTGGCTAAGTAGGATGTTATTTTTTAATATAATATTTTGAAAATAAATAGAGCAAGTATTTTTATCTATTATAAATCTTTTTTTTATAATTTTAGATAGAGTTTTATCTGCAAGGTTAATATTAGTAAATTTAATATTTTCAAATTTTTTCTTAAATGATTTTGAAATATTTCTTAAATCACAAAAAAAAGTTATATTTTTTTTTTTATCTATTAGAATATAACAGTGGGGAATTGGAGTATATTTTGAATCATTTCCCCTGATATTAAGCAGCCAAGCGTTATTCTCACTAGCAGTAATAAATTGATAGTCAGCTTTTTTCCTAATCAGTTCAGATACAATTTTGTCAACTTTTAATTTATAATTTTTACCAATAGAGTTTGTTGGTAATATGTAAAATTTATTTTTTTCTTTAGATTTTTTTCTTACCCAAATTTTATCTATTAAATTTTCTTTTAAAGATATATATTTACAATTAGTTTTTCCAAAAAAAAAATCCAATGATTTTTTTGTAAATAATTTAGGATCAAAACCAATCTTAAGTCTTTTTTTCTTTAAAAGATCACGAGGTAAAAAATTAGGAATTGTTTTTATCTTAAAAAATTTTCCACTTTGCTTGTTTGCTTGAAGAGTATATCTCCCATCCACAAATAAATAGTTGATGTTTTCAAGAATTAACGAAAAGCCATATGATCCAGAAAAACCAGAAATATACTTTAATCGATCTTTGTTTTCAGAAATATATTCTCCAAAAAATTCATCATTCTTAGGAATTATGTATCCGTTAATTTGTTGTTGCTTAAAAATTTTTTTTAATTTATTTATTTTTTCCATTTAAGTTGCTTATTTTTTTTATATCTATCCCAACCAGGGCTTCTATATTCATCGTTAAATTCAACAGAATTGTCTTGGTTAAATTCAAAATCTTCAATAGTTTTATCAACATTAATTTCATTTTTTTCAACACTTTCTTCTGGAATTTCATTAATAAATCTTGAAGGTAATGCATCCATCCAGTCACCATGATAAGCTCTTTTCATAGCAAATGATAAATAAGCTTCTTTTTTTGCCCTCGTTATCCCGACATACGCCAGTCTTCTTTCCTCCTCTAAAGCAAAATCACCCTTTTCTTCTAAAGATTTTTGATGAGGAAAAAGTCCTTCCTCCCATCCTGGCAAAAATACAACATCAAACTCTAAACCTTTAGCACCATGCATTGTCATCAAATTTACTTTTGCACCTTCCCATTCTTGATCAATAGAAGTTGCTAAAGCAACATGTTCTAAAAAATTTTGTAAATTGTCATAGTCTTGCATTGCTCTTAATAATTCTTTTAAATTTTCTAACCTATTTTCATTTTCTAAATCTTTTTTATTTTTTAGCATCATTGAATATCCAGATTCATCAAGAACAAGTTTAAGTAAATCAAAATGCTTCATTTTTAATGAATCTTTACGCCACTTTACTAACATATTTATTAATTGAGAAAGCGCAGTTTTAATTTTTGGTTTAAATTCTCCCTTTTCTAAAAGCTTTATGATTGAGTCCTCTAAACAAAGTTTATTGTTTTTAGCAAATTGATAGATATTTTTTAAAGTACTTTCGCCCACACCTCTTTTGGGAGATCCAATTGTCCTTTCAAGAGCCAAATCATCATATTTTTGGTTTATTATTCTTAAGTAAGATACAGCATCTTTAATTTCAGCTCTTTCGTAAAATTTAATACCACCAAGAACACGATATGCGATTCCTACTTGTAAAAATCTCTCTTCAAATTCTCTAGTTTGATAGATAGCTCTTACTAAAATTGAAACATCGTTAAGTGAATATTTTTGTCTTAAATTATGCTCAATTATGTCACTTATTCCCTGAGCTTCATCTTTTCCTGTTCGATAACAATTTAGCTTTACTAAATCACCCTGATTAGCTGATGACCACAATTTTTTACCAACTCTATTTGAATTATTTGAAATTAAAGTAGAAGCTGTTTCTAAAATATTTTTAGTAGATCTATAATTTTGTTCTAGTTTAAAAATTTTACAATCTTTGTAAATTTGATCGAATGTTAAAAAATTTTTTATTTCTGCTCCTCGCCAACTATAAATTGATTGATCATCATCACCAACACAGCAGATATTTTTTTTATCATTTACTAATAAATTTAACCATTTGTTTTGTATAAAATTAGTATCCTGGAACTCGTCTACAAGAATATATTTAAAATTATTTTGATAAATTTCCCTTATATCTTGATGTTCTTCAAAAAGCTTTACACAAAATAAAATTAAATCTCCAAAATCGAATGCATTTAAATCTTTGGTTTTATTTTGGTAAATACTGTAAATTTTTAAGATTGATTTTATTAAGGATCCTGACTTTTCTAGTTTAACGTCTTTTGGTAAAAGACCTTTATTTTTCCATTGATCTATATGATACATTATTAGTTGAGGAGAAAATTTTTTGATATCCAAGTCTTCCCCTTTTATAATGTTTCTTATTAACTTTTTTTGATCATCAGTATCTAAAATTGTAAAGTTGCTTTTGTAATCTAAGGCTTCAGCGTGCCTTCTTAAAAATTTTACACTTATAGAGTGAAAGGTGCCTAACCAAGGAACAGCATTAGAACTACCTTTAACATATTGCATTACTCTGTTTTGCATTTCCTTTGCAGCCTTATTAGTAAAGGTCACACATAAGATTTGATTAGGCCATGCTTTTTTTTGTTGAATTATATGGATAAGTCTTGTCGTTAAAACCCTCGTTTTTCCCGATCCTGCTCCAGCAACAATTAAATTGGGACCCTCGGTATTAAGAACGGCTTCTTTTTGTTCTTTGTTAAGGTTATCAATTAAATTATCTATGTTATTCATACTAGAGAATTTTCATTTATATACTAGAAATAAAAATAAAAAAAATGTTAAATAAATTTTACAAAATAATACACAAGAAATATCTAATTCTTTTCAAATTTATATTTTTTTTAAGGTATCTTTTTGTGATCTTTATAACCTCAATAATTTTATTTTTATCAATTCCTTATTTGTTTGATTATGAAAAAAAAGACGCGGTTATTAAAAATTATCTATTAGAAAACTACAATATAAAGCTAGATAACTATGAGAGTATCAAATATAAATTTTTGCCAGTTCCAAATTTAGAAATACAAAACGCTAAATTAAAAATCAAAGAAAATACGATTCGTATTACAGCCTCTTATTTAATAATTTATCCTAAATTATTAAATATTTATAATTTTGAAAATTTCAAAAGCAATAAAATAATTTTAAATAAAAACTCCATTATTTTGAAAGACACGGAATTAAAAAAATTAATTATTTTTATTTATAATCTTAAAAATAAATTAATTTTCAAAAATCTTGACCTAAGAGTTAATTATGAAAATAAAATTTTATTAAATTTTAAAAAAATAAATTTTTCTAATTATGGATATAAAAAAAATATAATTAGCGGAGAATTATTTGGTAAAAAATTTGAACTTTCATCAAATGAAAATTATAGAAAAATTAAATTTAAATTACTTAAAACTGGATTGATCGCTGACGTGACAATAAATGAAATTAATAGCAAGAAAGATTTTTTGATAAGTGGTGTTTTTAAAACTAAATTACTTAATTCAAACTTAAAGTTTAATTTTGACTTCAATAAAAAAAAATTAAAAATATATAAGTCCTATTTAAGAAACAGAAAATTATCTTTTAATAATGAAAGTACAATAATTTTTCAACCTTATCTTAATTTAAGTTCAATTATCAATATAGAGGAAATTGACTTAAAAATATTTAAAGAAATAGATTTAGATAAAATTCTAACTGTTAAAGATTTAATAAAGAAAATAAATACAAAAAATATAATAAATTTTAAATCAAAAAAATTTAGTAAAAATTTAATTGATGACTTAAATTTAAATATTGATTTATCTTACGGAAGATTAGTTTATTCAAAAAAGTTTTTAATATTAAATAATGTTTTTACATGCCAAGGTAATGTTAACTTATTAGAAGAGTACCCTATATTATATTTTGATTGTTCGGTTGTATCTAACGATAAAAAGAAACTCTTAAAAAAATTTTCAATTAAATATAAAAATAAGAATGAAGCATTTAACCTTTTTGTAAAAGGAAATATTAATATATTAAATAATAAAATTAATTTTAAAGAGATTAAAACTAATAATAATTATATAGCTACAAAAACGGATATGAATTATTTTAAGCAGTCATTTGAAAGAATAATTTTTGATGAAAATTTTTTAGACATTTTTAGTCTAAAAAAAATTAAAGATTTTATTTTAGAAATTTCTTAAATTATTTAGGCTTTGTCATTTTGAGAGGACTCATAATTTTATCGTACTCTTTTTCTTTAATTAGTCCCAATTTAATTACCTCTGTCTTTAAAGTTGTTCCATTTTTATGAGCTGTTTTAGCAATGTGAGCAGCTTTATCATATCCAATTTTAGGAGCCAAAGCTGTAACTAACATTAATGAATTATCCAATAAATAATTTATTCTTTTTTTATCTGCTTTAATTCCTTTCACACAATAGAGAGCAAATGTTTTAGATGAGTCACTCATAATTTCTATTGATTGTAAAATGTTATGAATAATCAAAGGTTTAAAAACATTAAGCTCAAAGTGTCCGTGTGAACCGGCCATTGTAATTCCATTATGGTTTCCAATTACTTTTACACAAACCATTGTGACTGCCTCAGATTGAGTAGGATTTACTTTTCCTGGCATAATTGAAGAACCAGGTTCATTTGAAGGAAGTATAAGTTCCCCGTATCCAGCTCTTGGACCAGATCCTAAAAATCTAATATCATTTGCAATTTTCATCAAGCACACTGCAGCCGTATTTAAAGTCCCAGAAAAATTAACAATTTCATCATGTGCCGCTAAAGCAGCAAATTTATTTGACGCAGGTTTAAAAGGAAGTTTTGTTATTTTGCTGATTTCTTTAACAATTTTTTTATCAAATCTTTTCCTTGTATTAAGGCCAGTTCCAACAGCGGTTCCACCCTGAGCCAAATAATAAATTTCCTTTAGAGCATTTTCAATTCTTATGATGCATTGTTTTAATTGGGCGTGATAACCTGAAAATTCTTGTCCTAAAGTCAAAGGAGTAGCATCTTGCAAGTGAGTTCTTCCAACTTTGACGATGCTTTTAAATTCTTTAGATTTTTTGGCTAATTCTTTTTCTAATAATTTTAGTGATGGTAAAAGTTTTTGCTTAGTTTTTAAAGCAATAGCTATATGCATAGCCGTTGGGAAAACATCATTAGTAGATTGAGATTTATTCACATGATCATTTGGGTGAACTGGTTTTTTAGATCCTAATTTACCACCCATCATTTGAATTGCTCTATTAGCTATAACTTCGTTAACATTCATATTTGTTTGAGTGCCAGAACCTGTTTGCCAAACTTTTAAAGGAAAATGAGCGTCGTGTTTACCTTTAATTACTTCATCTGCAGCTTTTATAATATATCTACTTAATTTTGGATCTAAATCTTTATTTTTAGCATTAACAATTGCGGCGGCTTTTTTAACAATTGCTATTGAGTGAATTACTAAAGGTCTAACTAAAAAATCACCAATGTTAAAATATTTATTTGATCTTTCAGTTGAAGCTCCCCAATACTTATCACCAGGAACTTTAATTTTTCCAATACTATCAAATTC
>MDTG01032260.1_pt1 | contig 28127 bp, 27 predicted proteins | sample 811421 | NCBI WGS metagenome assembly MDTG01 (sample SAMN05326645, study PRJNA326480) | marine metagenome | isolation source: seawater | place: Pacific Ocean: South East | collected 2011
AAAAAAAAAACATGAATGGGAATATGATTATGATGAAGTTGGGTATAATTACAAATTATCAAATATAAATGCTGCCCTAGGTTTTGCGCAATTTAAAAAATTGAATAAATATATTTTAAATAAAAGATCATTATATAAAATCTATGAGTCATATTTTGATAAATATAAATTTGGTTATATTAAAAAAGAGCCAAAGAATTCAAAAAGCAATTATTGGCTTCAAACATTAATTTTGTACAAAGATGATTTGAAATTAAGAAATAAAATTATAAATGAGCTACATAGAAAACAAGTAAACGTCAGACCTGTATGGAAACTTATACATAAATTGGACCATTTTTCAGATTTTCCTAAGATGAATTTGTCTCAATCTATAAATTTAGAAAAAAGAATAATAAACTTACCAAGTAGTTCTAATCTAAAAATTAAGCTATGAAAAAAAAACCCTTAATTTTAATTGGTGCAGGAGGACATGCTAGATCCTGTATAGATGTTATTGAAAATGAAAATAAATACTACATTTATGGCATTATAGACAAAGCAAGTAAAAAAAATTTTATGGGATATAAAATTTTAGGTGATGACAGTAAATTAAAAATTTTTAGTAAAAAAATAAATAATATCGTAATTGGAATAGGGCAAATTAGAAATTTTAATCAAAGAATAGAAATATTTAAAATTTGTAAAAGATTAGGTTACAAATTCCCCGTTATAAAATCAAAAAATTCATACGTTTCTAAAAACGTATCAATTGGAGAGGGAACAATAATTTTTCATGGGTCAATTATAAATTCTAATGCAAAAATTGGTAAAAATTGTATTATTAATTCAAGATCACTAATTGAACATGATGTAGAGATTGAGGATAATTGTCATATTTCTACTGGTACTATTTTAAACGGATCCGTAAAAGTTAGAGCGAATAGTTTTATAGGTAGTGGCTCGGTAGTTAGTCATGGAGTAATAATTAAAAATAATAGTTTTATAAAATTTGGTTCTAAAATTTCAAAATGAAAAAAAAAGAAACTATAGCAATTATTTCATCTACAAGGGCAGATTATGGTATTCTCAAGAATCTTATAATTAAATTGAAAAAAGAAAAAAATATTAAATTAAAGTTTATTGTTTCTGGAACTCATTTTGATAAAAAATATGGAAGAACTTTAATCCACATATTAAAAGATAAAATTAAAATTGATCATAAAATCCCAATAAAATTAGGCAAAAGCTCAAAAAAAAATATTATTAAAAATATGGCTCAATACATGATTAAAATTTGTGATTACTATTTAAGAATAAAATTTAAAGCCATTATTTTATTAGGAGATAGATATGAAATGCTTGCAATAGCGTCAGTCGCAAATATTTTAAATATTCCCCTTATTCATTTATATGGAGGTGAAATAACTAATGGGTCTTATGATAATCAAATAAGACATGCAATTACAAAATTATCAGATTATCATTTTGTAAGTACACTTAAATCAAAAAAAAGAGTTATTCAAATGGGAGAAGAAAAAAAAAAAGTATTTTTAATTGGATCATTAGGTGTAGAAAATTTATTAATACATCAAAAAAAAAACAATTTGCTGAAAATTTTTAAACATACTCTAAACAAAAAAAAATTATTAATTTGTTATCACTCACAGACCAATAATATTAATGCAAGTAGAAAAGACCTTGTAAATTTATTAAGTGCTTTAAAACATTTTAAAAATTATTCAATTATTTTTACATATCCAAATCACGACGTAGATTCAGAATTTATAATTCAAAAAATTAAAACTTTTTGCAAAAATAATAAAAATTCAAAAATGATAAGTTCTTTAGGTCAAGAAAACTTTTATGAGTGTTTAAAAAGTTTTGATTGTATTGTTGGTAATTCATCTGCAGGAATAATTGAAGCTCCATCGGCAAAAATACCAACTATAAACATTGGTTTAAGGCAATCGGGCAGAGATAAAGCAAAAAGTATTTTTTCAATAAATGGAAAATCATCTTTGATTAAAAAAACTATAATAAAAGTAATGGAATTAAAAAGTAAAAAACAGATTAATTATAAAAATCCTTATTATAAAAAAAATTCTTCTGACCTAATTTTAAAAAATTTAAAATATATTAATTTTTCAAAAAAATTACCAAAAATTTTTAATCAAATAAAATGATCTCAATTGATACTAAATATTGGAAAAAAACACTTCTTAATTACAATGCCTCGATATTTGAAGCGGTAAAAAACTTAAATAAATCAGGTCTAAGAATAGTTCTTGTTTTTTCAAATAAATGGAAACTTGTAGGCACCATTTCTGATGGTGATATCAGAAGAGCTTTGATTGATGGATATAACTTTGAAACACCAATAAAAAAAATATTAAAAAAAAATCCAATAAGTGCAAGCATCAAAGACACAGAAAAAACAATACTTAGTTTAATGCGTACTAATTCAGTACTACAAATTCCAATAGTTGATAAAAAAAAAAGTATAAAAGGATTGTATGTTCTTAAAGAGTTCGAAAAAAAATTACAAAAAAAACATAACAACCTTGTAGTGATAATGGCTGGTGGATTTGGACAAAGACTTTTGCCATATACAAGAAAAGTACCAAAGCCAATGCTTAAAATTGCTGGAAAACCAATTATAGAACATATTATAGATATGCTAAAGTTTCAGGGATTTAAAAATATAATAATATGTTTGCATTATAAAAAAAATATTTTTAAAAATTATTTTAAAAAAAAAAATATAGGAGAAATAAATTTATCTTTTGTTGAAGAAAAAAAACCATTAGGTACCGCGGGGGCATTATCATTAATTAAAAAAAAAAATAAGAATCCAATTATTGTTTTAAATGGAGATTTGCTTTTTGATTTTGAGCTCGAAAAACTTATAAGCTTTCATTTAAAAACAAAAGGTGATTCAACAATTTTAGTTAAATCTCACGATATACAAAACCCTTATGGAGTTGTAAAAAGCAAAAAAAATTTAGTAACTAACTTTTCTGAAAAACCTATTTATCAATCAAATATAAACACAGGAATCTATGCACTAAAGCCGTCAATATTAAAGATGATACCCAAAAACCAGAAAATCAGTATGGTTGATTTTTTAAGAAATATTATAAAGAAAAAAAGAAAAGTTTATGCGTTAAGTACAAAAGAATCTTGGGTAGATATTGGTTCGATAAATCAATATTCAAAATATATTTGATTAAATTTTTCTAAATTATCTTGCTTACCATTTTTCTGTTATTACCAGTATAAATATTTGGAAAATATTTTTTTAACTTAATTAGAAGAGTTTTTTTATCTTTTGTATTTAGAAAGATATTTATTATTTTTTTGTAATTTTTAGATGAGGTTAATTTTACTTTATATAAATTTTTTTCTTTTTTATCTTTAATGATAATTTCATTTTTTTCATGCAGCTCTTCAAATTCTTTTTGTCCATGAGTCGGCTTAATATTTATTATTACCGGGAATTTATTTTTTTTTACATTAATTTTTTTATTTTTATAGTCTGGTTTATAACCTTTAAATTTAAGAATTCTTTCTGTTATTTCTTGTATATTTATTAAATCTCCCAAAACTCTATAGCTTGGAATTAAAATACAATTATTATTTTCTTTTAATAAAGATTTAAAACATAAACTAGAAGCCTCATTATGTGTTATGAAATATCTACTTATATATTTTGGAATTCCGAAAATTATTTTTTGATTAATTCTATCTATTATATATTTTAATATACTTCCATTTGAAAAACTTACATTAGCAAATCTAACACTCGAAACGAATATATTTTTATTTTTTTTTTTAAAGTCACAAAGTTTATATTCCATCAGTTTTTTTGTAACACCTAAAATACTTGAAGGGTTTGCACTCTTGTCAGTAGAAATTGAAAATACTTGTTTTAAATTATTTTTTTTAGATAAATTCTTTTCTATAAATTTTAAAGAGTTTGTTTTTACCATATATTTTATGGACAATAAGTTTTCTTCGCTTCTTACATGCTTTACAGCAGCAAAGTTGAAGTAATGGGTAATTTTTTTATCTTTGATTTCTTTAGATATATCAAGTCCACATATATCCGAACAATAATAATTAATTTTATTTATTTTTTTTTTAGAAAATTCAATGTTTATTTTTCTACTTAGTTCTGTGAGTCTGTTTTCGTCTTTGTCTAAAAGATAAAGGTTTGAAAAATTAAATTTATTTAATTTTTCAACAAATATGTTTCCAATTGAACCTGCAGCTCCAACTACTAAAATATTTGCCTTAGAAAAATTTTTTTTTAATTCAATTAATTCCTTTGGAGAAAGATTAAATCTATTTTTTTTAGAAATAAATTTATCTTCTAAAACTTGAATTTCTTTATTGTACATAATTATATAATGGTATAGTGCTTATTATCAAAATATTTTAATTAACTCAATTTATTGAACACTAAATGTCAAAATTAAATTTTGGGGCATTAATTACAGTAAGCTTAAAATCCAAAAGATTAAAAAATAAGGCTATTTTAAATTTAGGTGAGCAAACAATTATAGAAAATATCATTGATAGAATGAGCAAAATTTGTGAAAAAGAAAATATAATTCTTATTACTTCAAATAGGAAAATTGATATACCGCTCCATAAAATTGCTAAGGTGAAAAAAATTAATTTTTTTGCTGGTGATGCGAAAGATGTTTTGGAAAGAATGAGTAAAGCAGCAAATAAATTTAAATTACAAAATTTTATAAGCACCACAGGTGATAATCCATTCGTTGATCATTTGTATGCAAAAAAGATGATAAAGTATCACATAAAGAATAAATTAGATTTCACAGAGATTTCAGGTCTATCCTGGGGTGCGTTTTGTTATGGGGTTAATTTAAAAGCTTTAAAAAGAATCGTTAAAAATAAAAAAAAAAAGGATACAGAAGTTTGGGGTAACTACTTTAGAAAATATAAAAATATAAAGTGCGGAATATATCAAATAAAAAACAAAAAAGTTTTTCATAAAAAATTAAGATTATCAATTGATTACGAGGAGGATTATATTTTTGCAAAAAAAATTCTTGAATTATCAAAAAATGATTTTCCATTAAGTAAAGAAATTATAAAAATTATTAATAAGAATAATAAATTACTCAATATAAACAAAAATATAAAACAAAAAAAGATACCAGCAAAATACTATTAAAATGAAAACAATAATTCTATTAAGTGATACTGGATCACAAAAAAGAGATTATGATAGATTTGGTATAAAAATATTAAAAAAAAAATTTAATATTTTGTATTTAGATTGTACTAAATGGCTTCAGCCCACTTTCTATAAGAATAAAGCTGAAAATGACATTTCTTTTAAAGAAAAAATAATAATTAAAAATTTTAAACAATTAAAAAAAATACTTTTAGATCAAGATAATAAAATATTGTGTGTTATTGATCATATTGGTGTTTCTCCTAAGCATTCAAATATTAGAAATTTTATAAAAAAACTAAAAATAAAACTAATTTTTATGTTAAATTTAGAGGTTAAAACTAAATTTAATATATATCAAAAAATTCTATTTTATTTATATAAAAAAAACAAATTTCAAGCTTTATTAAGAAGATTTAAAAAAATTCCTAATGCAGAATATGATCACAATTATCCAGATATTTTTTTATTAAATGGCGAATATGGTAAAAAATTGATTAAAAATAATCAAGATTATATAAGTTTATGTCATTTTGATTATGAAATTTACCTAAAAGAAAAAAAAAAAATAAAAAATATAATAAAAAAAAAAAATTATGCATTATTTTTAGATCAATATTTACCTTTACACTCTGGTCAGAAGTATATTGGAAATATATCAAAAAATTTACCTTTTTTAAATTATTACGAAAACCTAGAAAATTTTTTTAAAAAATTTGAGGAAAAATACAAATTGGAAATTGTTATAGCTGCTCATCCAAGATCAGATTATAAAAAAAACAATCTTCTCTCAAAAAAAAGAAAATTTTTTATTAACAAAACCCCAGAACTAGTTAAAAATAGCAAAATTGTATTTACCCATACATCACAATCACTTAATTTTGGTGTTTTATTTGAAAAACCAATATTTTTTTTAACTCTTTCACAATACAAGCATCACGATGCTTTTAGGCCAGAATTTTTGAGTAATTATTTTAAGACTTTTTGTTTCAATATAGAGAACAAAATTAAATTTCCAGATAAAAAAAAATTATTTAGCTTTAATAAAACAATTTATCAAAATTATAAAAAGGATTATTTGGTATCAGATAATTTTAAAGGAAATTCATTTTGGGAAGAATTTTCTAAACAAATAAAATAAGATATTATTTGACTTAGAGGCTATATTTGAATAATAGAATTTTATGATAAATAATGGTTATCGTGTAATTAAAAATACAGTTTCTCAAAAGAGTATTGACTCTTTCTTTAGCTCTTTTTTAAAAGTTTGTAAATTTTATGCACCTGATTTTTTTAAGGAAAAAAATTATGATGGTTTAGATTGTGCAAAGTTCAATAGAGATATAATAAATTTAAGAAAAAAAAATAAGTTAAGATTCTCGTCAATTTACGACACATTAAGAAATGCAAACTTTATATATAATTTTTACTCATCAAATTCTTTTGATCAAATTGCTGCTAAATTTTTGAATGTAAATAAAGATGAACTATGTATGCGTAGTCCAGGATTTAGGATTGATGTACCTTTTGATAAACGAAATGTATATGGATGGCATCACGATAGTGCATATGATAAGTTAAATTCAATTCCATCTAATGGAGCGTTAGTTTGGTGCCCACTTGTAAGTACAAATGCCAAAAATGGAACAATCCAACTAAAACCCGGAAGTCAAATCGAGGAAAATGTATCATATCATAAATCAAGAGGAAAAAAATTTATAACAAAACAAATATTAGTTCCAAACAAATTTCTTAAAAAATATAAAACAAAATCTCTTGCAGTTAAGAAAAAGAATTGTGCAGTAATGCACGCAAATGTATTTCATAAAAGCGGAGAAAATACATCTAATAAAGTAAGATTTACTTTTGTCGTGAGATTTAATAAGTTTTTAACTAAAGATTATTTTTATTATAAAAAAGGTCAAGTTTAGACTATTTAAAAATTTTATTAATACATTCCTCAGCCCAGTTTGAAATTATATCCACATCCCTTTCAACAGCATTTTGAACTAGATGAAAACCACCAGGCCCTTTATTTTTGAGCCAACAAACAACACCAAAGCAAACTGAATTAAAGTAAGCAGATTTTAAAATTTCATTATAATATCCAAATGGTTTTGTCTCTAATTTGTCTGCCCAATAAAGCAATCTTAATCCTTCCCAAGTTTTTGCTTTTACAATTGGATCATGAAATAAAATTAAAGTTCCATTATTTATCAATTCTTCAAAATTTGGATATGCTAAATTGTTATCTTTAAGAAGCCAATTAGCAACAATTATCGCATTACCATTTTCATTTAAATTGAAATTAAGATTTGAGAGTATTGATCTGGTTGAAGTGTCTCCAAAATCTCCTGCGTGTACAACTAATCTGCTTTTCTCAGGATCGATTGGATCATTATCTATCATTCCATGAAATGGAGGATTAGAAACGACTAAATCAAATTTTTCATCATTTACCCAACCATTATTGGCATTTCCATAAGTGTAATTTGATTTTCTTGAATTTAATATTGCATTTAATTTTGAGAATTCAACAGCTCTTGGATTCAAATCTATTCCATTTATTTTAGAGTCTAATGATGAAACGCTCATACCTAATGCACCGGATCCACTACAGTAATCTAAAATTTTTTCATTTTTAAAATTTTTAATACTTTTCATTAAAAGTTTATGAATTTCATAAACATAGTTTTGAGACCGTGAAACTTGATGTATGTGAAGAGATTCAAACTCTGAGTGCCCTTCATTAATAAAATAACAATCTCCTAAAGGGGTAATTGATATTTTACTACGTATAGTATTGTTTTCTAATTTTTCAAAAATTCCTAAGTCTATAATTTTTAAAATTAAATCTTCCTCAAATATGGTTTTAATTTCATCTATTTCTACATTTAAATCTAATAAAAAAATCTTATATAGAGTTAAAATTCTCTTATTTTCACTAAATACTTGATTTAGTAATAAAATATCATCATCTGGATAAAGATGGGTATATCTTACAACTTGTTTACCAGTATAATTTGATAGGTTTTTTTGAGTAAAATTTTCTTTTAATAAAATTTTTTTAATATCTAAAAGAACTTTAATAACCTGATCGTTTTTGACATTAAAATTTTTAATATCTATCAAAATTTTTTTAAAAGGTTTTCTTCTAAAATCAGACATAATTATTTTTAAAGAAGGTGTTTTTATATAATTTTAGGTTAAAGTAAACTGAAAATAATTATAATTTAAATTTATTAATTTGTTTTATATATTTTTTGTCCCAATTTTTAGGTTTTGTTGGATCTAAAGGATAATTAGGACTTCCGTCTCCGTTATTAAGCCAATTTTTATAAATTCCTAATAATAGTTTGCTATTATTAATTTTATTTAATGCATTAATTTTTGTTCTATCACTAAATTTTTTTCTTACTAATTTATATCCCATTTGAATCATTTGTTTTTCAGATAAAAATTGGCATAAATATAGGTCTTCATCTGAAATTAACAATTTCCATCTATTTACCGTTTTATGTTTTAGGTTTCCTTTGAACGAGTATGCATTTTCACCATTCCAATTTTGACCTTTTACATCTCTAAAAAATTTTTTGTTTAACATATTTTTACTAAATGAAATTTTTAAAAATCTACAAATTTTTTTTAAAACAAAATCTGGCTTAATTTTAATATCTGCAAATTTAACAAGCATAATATTTTTTTTAATTTTTTTTGGAAAATTTGAATAGTAATTTACAAGATCAATATAATTAAAAATTGATATCAGATAATCATTTTTTTTTGAAATAGTTGTTTTTCTAAATGAGCATAATATATCCCTAGGATCTCTAACAATTATAATCACTTTTCCATTTGGAAACATTTCTAAGAATGCTGGTATATTTCTCCATGAGTTACCCTCTTTATCACCCAGATATAAAAATTTTTGTGATTTAAAAATTTGATAACAAAGTATTTTATAAAGATTCTTATAAGTATTCGAATTTTTCTTAAAAAATGACTTTATTTCATCTTTGTCAATTTCAATATCAAATCTATATTTCAATCTTTTATAGGCATCGTTTACAGCTTTTTCTAATTTTGCTTTATTTAGAGGGTTATATTTATTATAAAAAAATCTAAAAAAATTCAAAACTGCTGAACTTGCTTTGAATTGATCACTAACACTAAGCATTCGTGTTAACAAAGCGGCTCCAGATCTTACACCACAAGTCAAAAAAACTGTTTTAATATTTTTCATATGTTTGATTTAACTTGCTTAAAATGTAAATTGATAATAATTGCAACAATAAAAATGAAAATTAATAATAATCAAGGAATATTGTTTTTTATTACTGGACTTTCTGGATCTGGTAAAACTTCTATATCTAATAAAATTAAAAAAAAAATACAAAAATATTATGGTCCAACACTTTTGTTAACCGGAGAAAAAATAAGAGATATTTATAAATTTAGAGGTTACAAAAAAAAAGATAGGCTTAAACTTGGATTACAAAATGTAAATTTAATTCAAATGATATTAAAGCAAAAAATAAATGTTATTTATGATGCGGTAGCTCTTTTAAAAGAACTTAGGATGGAAAAAAGAAAAAAAATTAAGAACTATGTGGAAATTTTTATAAAGACAGATGTAAATAAAATTATGAGATTTAATAAGAAAAAAAAAATTTATCAAAAAACAAAATCGAACATAATGGGAATCCATATAATACCAGACTTTCCAAAGAAGCCAGATATAGTAATTATAAATAATTTTAAAAAAGACATAAATAAGTTATCTGATGAATTGTTTAAAAAAATTATAAATTTTTGTATTTATAAAAATTAAATTAAATTTTTAAAAAATTTTTTTTAATTTTTAAAAAATTTTTTGGACGCGGTAAGTTTTGAATCGTACCAACTTTAACTTTGACATGAAGAAAAGAAGGTCCATCATTTTTCAAAAAATTTTTAATTTTAGTATTAATATCTTTTTTATTTTCAATTAAATAGTAATTTTTGAAACCAAAAGATTTAGAAAGATTTTTAAAATTCATTTTATTTATAAATATAGGCTGCATTCCAATAGATTCATGAGCTTCATTATCAATCAAAATATATTTAAAATTTTTTGCTTTAAAATTATTAAGTATGGATAATGCACCCATGTGCATTATAAAAGAACCATCTCCATCGAGGCAAATTATTTTATTTCTTGAAAATTTTGACATTGATAATGCTGTCATTGCAGTATGCCCCATGCCACCGACCATCAAAAAATCTTTTCCATTTTTGATTTTTTCTCTTTCTCTTAAAAAAAACAACTCTCTAGAATTAAAGCCAACTGATGAAATTATTTTTGTCTTTTTACTTATTGCTTTGAGTAATCCTAAAATAAATTCTTCTCTTGAAATTTTATTTTTATTTTTTTTATGAGAGTGTTTTATTTTAGTTAATGTTTTTGGTTTAAAAATTAAAGCAACTCTTGCAGAATTTTTTTTTGCATAATCAATGAGCTTAGATGCTCTATTTAAGTCTCTTTCGCTTTCCATAACTATATTTTTAATTTGAAATAATTTTAGTGAGTCCAACAAAACCTTACCCTGAATATCATGTTGAGCCTCATCTTTTATTGAGGGGGCTCCTCTCCATCCAATAAGAAGTATTATTGGTAAATCATAAATAGTTTTACTAATTAAATTTGTTAGGGGATCAGTAGCATTACCAAGACCAGAATTTTGCATATAAATGCATGGTATCTTTGAAGTTGCTAAATTATATCCTATCCCAAGAGAAACAGCACTCCCTTCATTAGCTGCCACTATATTTTGAATGTTTTTATGATTGGATAATTCATTACAGAATTCATTTAAACAACTATCAGGAACTCCGCTAAAAAAATTGATATTCTTTCTTTTTAATAGGTTAAAAAATTTTTTCGTATCAATCATTATGAAAAAATCTTTTAATTAGGCTTAACATTCAATATATCTTTTACTGATACTATTTTTTTTTCAGCCTCAAAAGATCTTTTAAATTTTAAAATACTTAAGGCTGTTTCTTCCATTATTTTATATGAAGCTCGTAATAAGTGGTTTGCATAAATAACTACACTAAAGCCATGTTTTATTAAATCTTTCTCATAAGTTTTAGAGTAACTCGATGGTACAGCAATCATTGGTTTAAAATATTTACTTTTTTTAAACTTCTTAGCAAAGCTAAATATTTGCTTAGGTGTGTTTTCTTTACTATGGATGAGGATTGCATCTGCACCAGCTTTCGAGTAATTATTTGCACGTTTTAGCGCATCATCTAACCCTTTTCCTAAAATAAAGCTTTCAACACGAGCAACTATTAGAAAATCATCAGATTTTCTGGAATTTTTAATTACAGAAATTTTCCTACAAAAGTTATTAATCGAGTCCTGTTGAGTTGTTTTTTGATTTTTTAATAGTGAATTTCTTTTTAAACCTACTTTATCCTCAATGACTATTGCTGAAACCCCCTGTCTTTCCATAGAGTTAATTGTGTAAGGCAAATGTTCTATTCTGCCCCCATTATCAGCATCAAAAATAAATGGTTTTGTTGTAAGATCAAGCACATCGCTTAGAGCATTTATTCTAGTTGATAATTCTACAGATTGATTATCTGGCTTACCTCTAATTAATGATTCTGTAAGGCTACTTGACCACATTCCATCAAATTCAATATTTTTATTTTTTTCTACTAATTTTAAATTTTCTACAATTAAACCAACTAAAGGTGTATGAGCTTCAATTACTCTTACTAAATTTTTACTATTTATTAATCTTTTTAAAATTGATGTTCTACTATGCTTTCTTAAGTTCAAACTTAGTACGTTATTTTTGATCTCCGTTGAAGAAATATTTTTAGTATATTTAAATTCAATTAATTTACCTGACCATTTTTTTATTTCTTTTATAACTTGCAATCTACTTTCTTTTAAAACTCCATCTTTCCAATCATCTCCGTGAACAACATAATCAGGCTTAAGTTTTCTTAAATTGGGCCTGTAATCTTTTGTTTCTTGTGGAATAACATTTTTAATCATATTTAAACTTTCAACCACAGCTTTTCTTTGAGAATAGTTTAGAAGTGGTATTTTTTTATATTCGCTTATTGCTTTATCAGTCATTAAACCGACTGTTATTTCGCCATAATTTGATGCCTTATTTAATATATTTATATGACCAGAATGAAGAATATCTGCTGATAAAGAAACATATACTTTTTTTTTCATATATTTAATTTTTAATTAATTTAAATCTAGTTTTAGCCTCAACTAAATCTTTATTTGTATCAATTTCTTTCCAATAGTTTTTTTTAACATCTATGTAGTTTATTTTTATACCATCAGCAATCATTTTATTTATTACATAGGTGTAATATTCTTTATTATTATTTTTTTCTTTAATCAAATATTTTTTAATTAACAACGCTCCATTTTTTGAGAATTTAGCAATTCCAATAAAATTACCCATTCCCTCAGAAACTGGGATGTGGCTTCCAATTTTTATAATTTTGTCTTTTTTAATAATTACACGCATTGTTCCCTCTAAAACATTGGATGTGTCTATGGCCAAACATATTTTTTTATTATTAATCTTCAACTTATTAATAATGTTTCTGTCATAAATAATATCTGCAAATAGACAAATTAAAGAACTATTTAACAATTTTTTTGCAAATAATAATGTTTGTAAATTATTTGTTTTTTTATAGTTTTTAAATTTTAAATATTTTACTTTATCCTTAAATCTTTTTTGAATTTCAAAAGATTTATATCCAGTTATTACATAAATATTTTTAATTTTTGATCTAATTAAATTTATATAAGACAACTCTAAAAGTGTTTGTTTATTTGTTCCTAACTTAATTAAGCATTTTGGCAATTTAAAATGATTTTTTAATCTTGATCCTCTTCCAGCAGCTAAAATAATTGCTTTAATCATATCTAATCAATAAATGATCTCATCCATATCTCAATGTTAGTTAACATCCAAATTTTTTTACCAGAAAAATCGTACGGATCATTAATATTGTTTTTAAAATTAAATAATTTTTCTACCTCTTTCTTTTTGAATAAATTTCTATTAATTGATCTATCATCCAGGAGAATATCTTTTATTTTATCATCTTTCATCCAATCATTCATTGGAAGTGGAAAACCAAGTTTTTTTTCTTTTGCAGCATTTAAAGGTAAGTATTTTTTTGCGCATTTTCTTAAGAGATATTTATTTATATCATTTTTCTCTGTATAAAGTGAACTACTTGAGAATAAAGAAATAATTTTATGAAAATTTGACTTCCATTTTATTTTGTACTTGAAAGGAACAGAATTAATAAATTCAATAATAGAGTGGTCTAAAAAAGGGACTCTGGCTTCTATAGAGTTAGCCATTGTCATTACATCAAGTCTATCAAGAAGACATTGAAGGTGATTGTTTTGGAATAAAGATAAAATTTTTTCATAAGAAAAATCTTCTTTTATAAATTTTTTTTCCCATGGATCTATTACTGCCTCAAAATCTATTTGATTTATAGATTCTTCACTTAGCAAGTTGTTAGTTTCTTTAAATCGGAACCAATTATATTTCTCAAAAAAATATTCTAGCAATGATCTTTTTTTAAAATCAAAATTATTCTCAATTGAAAAAATATTTTTAAAAAATTTTGCGTCAGTCAAATTGCTTATGAACTTTCCTTTTTTATAGTCAAATGGAGATTTTTGTACTCTTGAGTAGCCTCCAAACAATTCATCTGCACCTTCTCCACTCAAAACAACAGTGACATCTTTTTTCATTTCTTTAGCCAAAGCAAATAAAGGGTATTCATGGGGGATTGAGATGGGTGCAGACTTAATATCAACAATCTTCTCAAGATTGTTAAAAAAATCTTTTTTTTCAATGATTATTTCAGTATGGTCCGAATTAATATATTTAGATATTTCACTTGCTTTATCACCTTCGTTATATTTTGTCTCTTTAAAGCCAACCGAATATGTTTTTAATTTTCCATAGTGATGACGAGTTGCTATTGCAGATAAAAGAGAAGAGTCCAATCCGCCGGAAAGAAATACTCCAACTGGAACATCACTTTGTAAGTGACTTTTTACAGACTCATTAAGTAAATAATCAAGTTTTTCTAAATAGAAATTTTCTTTATTTTCAAATTCATTTTTTGTGAGGTTTATTTCCCAGTAGGGTATTTCTATTATTTTATTTGAATTTAGGTCAACTTTAAGGAAATGCCCAGGATTAACTTTTAATATATTTTTAAAAAAATATTCTTTATTATTTGTTGGATATCTAAAAGATAAGTAAGAGTAAATTGCAGATAAGTTTATTTTTTTTTCAAATCCTGGAAAATTAATTATAGCTTTTGGCTCTGAACTAAATATGATGCTTCCACCTAAATAAGAATAAAATAAAGGTTTAATTCCAACTCTGTCTCTATATAAATAAAATTTATTCTTAAGTTTATCGTAAATTGCAATTGCAAACATTCCAGACAGTTTTTCTATAAATTTCTCTCCCCATTCTTGAAAAGCATAAGGAATAACTTCACTGTCTGAATTTGATTGAAATTTATAATTTTTTTGTTCAAGTTGTTTTTTAATTTCTTTAAAATTATAAATTTCACCATTAAATATTGAAATTATATTATTTTTTATTATTGGCTGGTTTCCATTGTTTAAGTCTATTATTGAAAGCCTATTAAAAGCTAAAGAAATCTTTTCATCATTATAGAAACCCTGATCATCAGGACCTCTATGGGTCATTAATTTATTTAATTTATAAACGATTTCCTTTTTCTTTGGATACCTATTTTTTGAATCAATAACACCTAGTATGCTACACATAATTTTTATTTGAATTCTATATATTGTTGTATTAATTATATTTTTAAATAGTATTAGACCAATTTTAATATTAATCAATTTGATTAGTTTAATATTTTAAATTTAAAAAATTTAACAATGCAGAGGTTTGTTAAAATGAGTTTTTTAATGAAACATTTTTATAATTCTCAAAAAATAAAGAAAATATTAAATCAAAAAGAACTAGAAGAATTAGGTAAAAATTTATATTGGTACGACTTATCTATCAATTTTGCTTCATCAAAATTAGGGTTCGCAAAAATTTTATTTTGGCAGCTATTAAATAAAATTTCTAATTTATCTATTTTTTTCAAAAAAAAAAAAAATTCGGCTTATAGTTCTAATTATCAACAACAAAATCCTAAAAACTATGGAGTTGAAAGCATTTATCACAAAACAATAGAAAAAAAATTACCAAATTTTTCAAATCCAAGTATTTGGAATTTTAAAATTTTAAAATCAAAACCATGGTTCGAAAGTGATGAGTGGTCTATCTATCTTGAGAAAAATTATAAAGTTATTAAAGAAGAGTTTTTGTCTTCTGGTGGTAAAATTACGGAACATCCAGGAAACAAAATGTTGGCAGAAAATGGAGAATGGTCTTCAATAACTTTAGTAGGAGCTAAAGGAAAAGATTTAAAATATGAGGGCATGTTTCCTAAAACTTATTCAATTTTAAAAAATATGCCAGTGAATGAAACTTTTGGTTTTGTAGCTTTTTCAAAATTAACACCTGGAACTCATTTAAAAGCACACACAGGTTCTTCAAATCTTAGACTAAGATATCATTTAGGAATTGACGTGCCAGAGCCAAATCTAGTTAAAATCAGAGTTGGAAATGAAACTAGACCGTGGAAAGAGGGAAAATGCATTATATTTGACGATTCCTTTGAACATGAAGTTCATCACAATGGTGAAAGAGATAGAATAGTTTTTATAGTGGATTTATGGCATCCTAATTTAAAAACTACTTATATAAACACATTAAAGCTAGATGAGTTTAAAATTTTTGGTAAAATATAAAAATATAATCCATTATAAATTTTAATTTTAAATAATTCATTTAGACTAAACATAGGTTTTTTGAAATCATTTTAAAATTTAAGAAAAAAAATTGTGTTAATTAAATACAGACATGATGTCATTTTTTTTATATCAAATTAAATAAAAAACTTAATTTTCTAGATAACAATTGGACTGTAAACATAAATAATGTAAGTAAGTTATTTAAAGAAATTAAATATTTGCAAAAGAAGTTCTAATATGTCGTTTGGTGTAATGTTTCATAACTTTCATGGTAAGAATTTTCCATACACCCAGGGTTCAATTTCATCATCAGATTTCACCTCAATAATAAAATATTTAAAAAATAACTATAATTTAATAGATCCAGAAAATTACAAAAATAAGTTAAAAGAGGGAAAATTAAAGAAAAAAGATGTTTGTTTAACCTTTGATGACTGTTTAAAAAGTCAAATAAAAATTGCTTTACCAATTTTAAATAAATTTAAAATTAAAGCTTTTTTTTTTATTTATAGTTCTATTTTTGGAAAAAAATTGGATAAATTTGAATCTTATAGAGATTTTAGATCAATTACATATAAATCTATTAATGATTTTTATTTTGAATTTTTTGATATAGTAGAAAAAAAATTTCCATTAGAAAACAAGAGATTTACTTTTACTTTTAAGAAAACATATCTACAAAAATTTAAGTTTTATAGTCTAAATGATAGAAAATATCGTTTTTATAGAGATGTAATTTTAACAAAAAAAAAATATGAAAAAATAATGAGAATTCTAATGTTAAAAAAAAATTATAAAATAAAATCTCGTAAGAAAAAAATTATTATGAACAAAACAGATGTTATAAATATTTTAAAGGATGGTCATGAAATTGGACTACATTCACACACACATCCAACAAGAATAGATTTAATGAATAAAAAAAAACAAATTCAAGAATATAAAGTTAATTATATTGTTTTAAAAAAATTAACAAAAAAAAATATTGACAGTATGTCCCATCCTTGTGGTAGATATAATCAAAATACTATTAAAGTCCTCAGAAATTTAAATATTGAAATTGGTTTTAGATCTAATAATCATATTAAGAAAATTAAAAGTTGCTTTGAAATTCCAAGAATTGACCATACAGAAATTTTAAATAAATTAAAAAAAAGAAAACATGCCAAGAGATAAATTAGTTTATATTGTCCATTCCATAGATACAGAAGGTCCATTGTATGAAAGTCTAGATGCAAAATTTGAGAGAGTAAAAGATCTTTTCGGTATTGATAATATTGATAGAAGTTTAGAGAATCTTGAAAAATTAAAAAATAAAAAAATAAATTTAGATGGAAAAGAGAATAAGGTAGCTACTATACTAAACAGTCATTTGTCTAATTATAATGATAATTGGGACAAGATTAATGAAATGATAGGAAGATTGTTTAGTAAAAAATTTAGATATCAGATGCTAGATTCTTTTAACAACCCTTGGGTATTTAATTGGCATTGTTTAGATCATGTTGGTTACAAGATAAATCCAAGAAAAAGAGAGTTAGGTTATTTTAAAATTTTTGATAGATATAAAAAATTTCTTGATAAACACAATGGATATAAAGATAAAATACATTGGCATTTTCATCCAATGTCTACTTATAATGAAGCACACAAATGCGCATCTTCTTATGTAAACTCACCTGAATTATATCAAATTTTAACTAGAAGAATAATTGATAGAAATTGGTTTCCAGTAGTAAACCGTGCTGGATTTCATTGTGAGAGGCCCGATAGTCATTTATTTATGGAACAATGGATACCTTTTGATCTATCAAACATGTCATGTGAAAATAATGAAATTATGGAAGACACAATTGATTTTAGAAAAGGTCGCACTGGAGACTGGAGAAGGGCAACAAAAAATTGGGATATTTATCAACCAAGTCACGATGATTATCAAATTGAAGGAAACTGTAGAAGATGGATAGGCAGAGTCTTGAATGTTATGAGTAGATTAGCCAGCATAGATCAAAATGAAATGGATAAAGCTTTTGAGCAAGCTAGCAATAGTAGACCTGCACTAGTAGGAGTCACAGGACATGACTTCAGAGACCTTGAAGCAGAAGTTAATGAGGTTCAAAAATTTATTAAAAACTCTTCAAAAAAATTTCCAGATGTAAAATTTTTGTTTTGTGAGGCTACTTTTGCATTTCAAAAATTAATTTATAGTGATGCAAAGCATGAAAAAATTGAATTTGATGTAGAATATAGGAATAATGAAAAAAATGACGTTCCCAATATCACAGTAAAAACAGTCAATGGCAAGGTTTTTGGTCCACAACCATTTTTAGCAATAAAAACTAAATCGGGAAGATACATTCATGATAATTTTGATTTTGATTTAAAACCGGGTATATGGAATTATGCATTTTTTTCGTCTACTTTGCCACTTGAAGATATCGAAAAAATTGGGATAGCAGCAAATGATAAATATGGAAATACTTGCATCAAAAGATTAGATTTTTCAAAAAAGAACAATCCTGTGTTTTATTAATTTTATTTAATAATTTATTTTAAAATAATGATAAAGATATGGATTTAATTTCCATCTTAACAGCCCTAAAAGATAGTTTTTTTTTTCTATTTCATAGACTTTTTTAATATTATTTGTCATTAAATTATAAATTAAAGCTGTTCTATTCTCCAATCCATTTCCTTCGTAAGAATGCCAGGTTTCTCTTTCAATTCTTGAAAAAAATACAGCACGATTTTTTTTCCATTCGATAGTTTTCTTATTCTCACCTTTTTTATTCTTGTAAAATATAGTTCCAGTGTTTTCAGCAGGACTTAAATAAATAACACCGCTTAATAATTTATCTGGAGTATCATCATGAATTGGAAATTTATAATTTTTTCCAGTTTTAATTATTGTTATGTCGGTGTAATCAATTATTTCCGATTTTGATAAATTTAATGATTTTAAAATTGATATTACTTTAGAATTATAAGTTTTATATATTTTTAATAGCAAATTATTATCTATACAACTCTCCATTATGACATTATTGTTTTTAATTTTATTATGAAAAATTTTTAATGAATTATCTTTAACATCTTCAAGGTTCAAAGAATTTAATTCTTGTAAATTTTCATTTGTAAAAAAATTATCAATTATTTCTAATTTAAAATTCATTTTTAAATAAATGTTTTGTAATAGTTGTTTTTATGCTATTGAAAGTAATAATTAAATAATAAAAATTAAACAAAATTTATATAAATTTTTTAATAAAAATATAACTTAAAGCTTTAAATTTTAATGAAAACTACAATTATAATACCTGCTAGATATGGTTCATCAAGATATAAAGGAAAGCCTTTGGTTAAAATTCTAGACAGAGAGATGGTTTTAAGAGTTGCAGATATTTGCTCAAAAGTTGTAAGTAAAAAAAATTTGTTTGTTGCTACTGATAGTAAAAAAATTTCTAATGTAATTTTAAAAGAAAAATATAATTCAATAATGACTTCGTCTAAATGTCTTACTGGCACAGATAGAGTTGCAGAAGCAGCTAAAAAAATTAATTCAAAAATTTTTATTAACGTACAGGGAGACGAACCAACTATAAATCCACGAGATATAAAGAAAGTTATTAATATGAAAATTAAATTCCCTAATCATGTGGTTTGTGGCTATGATAGAGTTCATAATTTTGAAAATCCGTCTAATATAAATCTTCCTAAAGTCGTGGTTAACGAAAAAAATGATCTTATTTATATATCAAGAGCACTAATTCCTGGAAAAAAAAAACCTACTGAAAAAATAAAATATTTAAAACAAGTGTGTATATATGCTTTTAATAAACAAGAATTAATTAAATTTTACAATAAGAAAAAAAAGGGGACTATAGAAAAACTTGAAGATATAGAAATTTTAAGGTTTTTAGAGTTAGGAGTTAAAATTAAAATGGTTAAATTGAATTCGAATACAGTTGCAGTAGATGAAATAAAGGATGTATATAAAGCAGAAAGATTGTTAAAAAAAAAATTAAATATAAGTGGAAAAAAAATTTTTAGATCCAAATATAAAAAATAAATCGAAAACTGTTGAGGATAAAATTCAACTTTATACCCATCATGGTATGGAGCTACCTTTGCCAACAGAAATTGAAATTAGTGAGTCAGGAACCTGTAATAGATCTTGTTCTTTTTGTCCTAGAAGTGCTCCTGATTTTGTGGATAAAAAGGAATTTATTAGCAATAATCTTCATGAAAAATTATGTTCAGAATTAAAGGAGTTAAATTATAAAGGAACAATACGGTACAGTGGTTTTGTCGAACCTTTAATAGATAAAAATATATTTAATTTAATAAGTATGGCCAGGACGTATTTGCCTAATGTGAATATGGAGATGGTTACCAATGGAGACCCTTTAAATTTGAAAAGACTCATTAAATTATTTGATTGTGGATTAAATAGGATACTTATAAGCGCATATGACGGTAAGGATGAAGCTGAAAAGTTAGAGAGTTTGTGTAAAACTGCAAAGCTGAATATCAATCAGTATATAGTCAGACACAGGTATTATTCTGAAGACAAAGATTTTGGAATTACATTGAGTAATAGATCAGGTTTAATGGAAAATGCAGAATATAAAATCCCTTCATTAAAAGAAGCCTTAAAAAAACCTTGTTATATTCCTTCATACACTTTTTTCTTAGATTACCAAGGTGACGTATTGATGTGCCCACACGACTGGGGAAAAAAAATTATTCTTGGAAATTTAAATAAGCAAAGATTATTAGATATATGGTTTGGAAAAAAATCAATGATTTTAAGAAAAAGACTAAATAATTCTGACCGAAATTTTACACCTTGTAATGTATGTGATGTAGATGGAACATTTATGGGAAAAAAAAATTCTGAATATTACTGTTAAGATGTAGTTTAATTTAATTATGTTTATTCAAAATTCTAAAAAACTTGAAATTAAACAATTAAGAATAGTTAATTATTTAAAATTTTATTTTTCAAAAAATAATTCTCCTTTTTTAAAAAAGAATTTTTTTGCATTTTATGATGATAATGAGGGAGTTAAAAAGCTAAAAAAAAATTTTTTAAATGAAAAAAGTTTTAATTTTAAAAATTTATTAATTAGAATTTATTGTTTTTTTTTTCAGAATTATTTATTTATTATCAAATCAAAAATCCAAATAAAAAAATATAAAAATTTAATTATCACATGGGGAAGTAATAATTATTTTGATAAAGAAGGTGAATTTTTTGACAAATATCTTTCTATAAACTCTAAATACGACAAATTTACATTTTGGATTGTTATAGTTGAGGGCAAAATACCTAAGAAAATTTCTAATAATATAGCCATAGTTTATAAAAAAAAAAAAATTTTATTTAATTTAAATAATATAATTTTAATTTTTTTAAATTTGTTTAAAAGTTTTAGTAATAAAATTAGTTTTGACAATGACGCCAAAATCTCTAGTGAAATAATTAATTTTGTAAAAAAGAACAGTCAGTTTTCAAATATAAAAAATATAATTATGCCTTATGAAGGTCAAGCATTTCAAAAGAGAATATTTCACACTTTTCGAAAAAAAATTAAAACATATGGATTTGATCATTCTGCACCACATTCATTTCCTACTCATCTTATACATACAAAGGGGTCTCCTAAGAATTTATTAGTTTCAGGATTAGCTACAAAGTATACTTATTCTAAATATTTAAATTGGAACAAGAAAGACATAGTTATTACTCGTCCTAGTAGATATGAAAAATTCAAAAAAAAAGATTTTTCTAATATAATGTTTCTTCCACATAACTTTGAAAAAGAATTTATAATATTAAAAAGTCTACAAAATTTTATAAGTAGTAATAATGAATTTAGTATTGATAAAATTAAAGTAAAAATTCATCCAATAAAATTAAAGGTAAGGTCTCATAAAAATTTAAAAAAAAATATAATTAATTTAATTAAAAAAAATAATATAAAAAAAATTAGAGGTAGAAACAAAGATTTAACAATTGTAGTAGGTTTTACTACCACACCCCTAGTAGCTCTTGAGTTTGGAAATGCTGTTTTACACATTTGTCCCAATCCAACAATTGATGCATATTTGAGTTGCTTATGGAAAGATCTAGATATAGAGCAAATAGATGATTATTCTTTTATATACAAATTAAAAAGTAAAGGAAAATATCTTGATTTTACAAAAAAAAATAAAATTAAGTCAATATTAAAATATGAAACTAATTGACAATTCAAATCTCATAAAAAGAAAAATTTTTAGACTTAGAGATGGTAAACAGAGTAGATTAAATTTTGTAAGATTAGATAAAAATGAAAGATCCAATCATCATGAAAAAAATTTTCTACTTAAATTAAAAAAAAATATCAATAGCGACTTAATTTCAGCTTATCCAGAATTTTATAAAATTTATAATCTTTTATCTAAAAAATATAAATTAAATAAAGAAAATTTTGTCTTCACAGCAGGATCTGATCAAGCCTTAAAAAATACATTTGAACTATTTTATAAAAAAAATAAAAAAGTTATTACTATTCACCCAACGTTCGCAATGGTGGATATATACTGCAAAATTTTTCAAGCGAAGCAAATAAAGATTAATTATGATAAAAACTTAAATTTATGTCATGAAAATCTCTACAAATCTATTAATAATCAAGTTTCTCTAATAATTATTGCTAATCCTAATAGTCCAACTGGCACAGTAATTAAAAAAAATTTAATTGAAAAAATTATAAAAAAAGCAAATAAATTTAACATTAAAGTTCTAGTAGATGAGGCTTATTTTGAGTTCTCCTCATATAATTGTTTAAATCTAATAAAAAAATATAAAAATTTAATTATTATTAGAACTTTTTCTAAGATGTTTGGAATAGCAGGACTTAGATGTGGATATGTAGTTTCTAATAAAAAATTAATAAAAGAGTATTTTGCAATAAAACCAATGTATGAAATTAATTCAATTGCAGTAAAAGCAATTGAGTTACTTTTAGAAAGTAATGTAATTATAAAAAAATATTTAAAAGAAATGAGAAAAGGTGAAAGCTACGCAAAAAGTTTTTGCGAAAAAAATAATTATAAATTTGTTAAATGTAATGCTAATTTTTTTCATATTTCTTTTAGTCATGATCCAAAAAAAATACAAAATTATTTATTAAAAAAAAATATTTTAATCAAAGGTGGTCCAGGAGTAAAAAACTTTGAAAATTATTTACGTATAAGTTTTGCAAATAAAACAACAATTTCAATCATTCTTAATGAAATAAAAAAATATTTATCTAAAAATAGATGAAAAAAATAGGATATGTATCAGATATTGATATTCTTAGAGGAATCTCAATAATAATTGTTTTAATTTACCATCTAAAAATTAATTTTTTAAGTGGATATTTATTTCCTGGTGGTTATTTAGGTGTTGATATTTTTTTTGTTATTTCAGGTTATCTTATTACATCTATATTATATTTAAATTTTGAAGAAAATAAATTTAGCTTTAAAGAGTTTTTTTTAAGAAGGTTTTTAAGAATTTTTCCTGTTTATATATTTGTAATATTTTTAACATTAATAGTAAGTTATTTTGTTCTATTGCCTAATCAATTAGTCGATTTATCCAGTTCGTCAATCTCATCAACTTTTTTTTATTCAAATATTTTTTTTTGGAAATACTTAAATAACTACTATAACCCTGATGCTATTTTAAATCCGCTATTACATACATGGTCTCTTGCTATAGAAATTCAGTTTTACATTTTTTTTTCGTTATTTTTTTTTTTTAATAAAAAAATACTTTAAAAACATAAAAACTCTTTTATTTTTTTCTGGTCTGATAAGTTTTATTATTGCTGTAATTTTTTCTTATCACGAACCTAGAATAAATTTTTTTGGTTTTCAATCTAGATTTTGGGAATTTATTTTAGGATCTTTTATTTTTTTTTATAAAGATAAAATTAAATTAAAACTTAACAAAGTTCAAAAATATGGAATTTATTTAATAATTATTCTATTTGCAATTTTATTTGATGAAAATTCACTACATCCGTCATTTTATACATTTTTTTTTCTGGTTTTTGTTTCATTGTTAATCTTAAATGTTGAAAAACAAAAAGATTCTTTAATTGAAAAGCCATTAAAAATTTTTGGTCTATTATCTTATTCTTTATATATCTGGCATTATCCTATTTTATCATTTTCAGAAAGAATAAGTTCAAACGATAATATTTATTTTAAAGCATGTCTTTTTGTATTTATTATGATTGTTAGTTATTTAAGTTATTTTTTAATAGAAAAAAAATTAAAAAAAAATGTTAAAGTTAGCTTTTATTTTATTTTTATATGTTTATTTTTTTCATCAGTTATTGTTTTTTTTATTCTCAAAAATAATGGGTATAGAGATAGATTAAATTTAAGTGATTTTTATGAAAATACTCAAAAAGATATTAGTATTTCTACCTCTCAAAATGAAGAAATTTTTCAAGATAATTTAAATAAGAATGTTTTAATTATTGGAAATTCACACTCAATCCAATCTTATCAGGGATTTATAATTAACAAAAAAAAATATGAGGAATTTAATTTTAAGAACTTTCATATTCAGATCAAATGTTTTAATGAATCTATATTAATCAATAAAAAAGATCCATGCAAAGGTATTTTGGATTTTAATGAAAAAGAAAAATTTTCTAGAGGTGTAGTTAATTTTAAAAAATCAAATATTGTTATTTTGAGCACAAGATGGAATGAAGATGATTTAAAAGAATTGCCTAAAGTTATAAATTTTTTAAGAAAAAATAATAAAAAAATAATTATATTTAATTCTATAGTTGATATGTCTAATAATACTTCAGGAAAAATTATTTCAAATAATTTATCTTTAGTGCAGCAAAACTTTTTAGAAAAAATATTTCCTTTTCAAAAATTTATTTATCTAAACTCAAAATACCCTTCAATTCAAGATCTTAAACTAATGGAAAAGGAATATTATCAAAACCTTTCCGAACAAATGAAAGTGATAAATCAAAAGTTAAAAATTATTTCATTTGAAAATAATGTAACCTTTTTTGATTTAAATGGTTATATCTGTGACAATAAATTAAAAAAATGTATTATTAATACTGATACCAACAAACATATTATTTATGATACTACTGGGCATTTAACAATGAATGGAGCAAAATTTTTATATAGCATAATTTATGATGATTTAATCAGAGTATTAAAGAAATAAGAATATAGTAAAATGATAAATAAATATAAAAAGTTCAAAAACAAAAAAGTTATAATTACGGGTCACAATGGTTTTAAGGGTTCTTGGCTAGCTATTTGGTTAAGCTTGTTGGGCGCTAAAGTAGTCGGTATATCTTTACCTAACAAAGAAAAATTCAATCATTTTAACTTAGTTAAAAAAAAAATTAATGTTAAAAGTTATTTTTTTAATATTTGTGAAACTAAAAAGTTAGAAAAAGTGTTTTTAAAAGAAAAACCAGATTATATTTTTCACTTAGCTGCTCAATCTATAGTTTATAAGTCAATTAAAAATCCAAAATTAACTTGGGAAACTAATTTGATAGGTTTATTAAATATTTTAAATGCAACCACTAAATTAAACAAAGAATGTGTGGCTGTAATTATTACAAGTGATAAATGTTATAAAAATATTGAGCAAAAAAAAGGATATAACGAAAATGATGTTTTAGGTGGAATTGATCCTTATAGTGCATCCAAAGCTTCTGCTGAAATTTTATTTAATTCTTACTTTAAAACATATATAGAAAACAATTTAAAAAATTTAAGATTATGTACAGCTAGAGCAGGTAATGTAATTGGAGGAGGTGACTGGTCTAGTCATAGGTTAATTCCAGACTGCATGAAACAGTGGTTAAATGGGAATGTGCCAGAAATTCGTAATCCTAATTCTACAAGACCATGGCAACATGTTTTAGAAGCTCTATCTGGTTATCTAGATTTAGCATTAAATCTTAAAGTAAATAAAAACATAAGTGGACAATCTTTTAATTTTAGCTCAAATAAAATTAAAAATATAAGTGTTATTCAGTTTTTAAGGAAAATTAAAAATTATTGGGCAACAATTCAATGGAAAATAATTAAAACAAAAAAATTTCATGAATCTTCTTTATTACAATTAGATAATTCTAAAGCAAAAAAAATATTAAAATGGGAATCAAAATTAAATTTAAATGAAACAATTATATTTGTAGTAGATTGGTATCTAAATTTTAAAAAAGATAAAAAAAATGTTTACAATATTTCAAAAAACCAAATTTTAAAATTTATGGAATTATCAAAATGAAAGTGGTTATATTAGCCGGGGGATTTGGGACAAGAATATCCGAATACACAAAAACTATACCTAAACCAATGATTAAAATAAATAAAAAACCAATTCTTATCCATATCATGGAGCATTTTGCAAGTTATGGATTTAAAGACTTTGTTATTGCCCTTGGTTATAAAGGTTTTGAAATAAAAAAATATTTTAAAAAAAATACAAATCCTTGGAAGTATCAACTAATTGACACCGGACTTAAGACAATGACTGGTGGTCGATTAAGAAGATTAAAAAACATTTTAGGTAATAAAAGATTTTTTATGACCTATGGAGATGGTATTTCAAATGTAAATCTAAAAAAATTGTTACAATTTCATAATAAAAATAAAAAAATGGTTACTCTTACGGCAGTAAGGCCTCCTGCGAGGTTTGGAGCAATTAAACTAAACGGTAATAAAGTAAAACTATTTAAAGAAAAACAAAAAATTCATGAAGGATGGATAAATGGTGGCTTTTTTGTAATAGAACCAACTTTTTTAAAATTCATAAAAGATGATAACACTTTTTTAGAGAAAGAACCACTCGAACAAGCTGGAAAAAAAGGTCAGCTTTATGCATTTAAACACGAAGGTTTTTGGCAGTGCATGGATACAAAAAGAGATAAGGATCTGCTGGAAGAGATTTTAAAAAAAAATAAATTTTGAAAAAAAAAAGAATATTAATTGTTGGAGGTACAGGTTTTCTTGGGTATCATTTAGCAAAAAAATGTATTTTAAAGAAATGGATAGTACACAGTATTTCAACAAGCTATCCTAAGAAAATAAGAAAATTAAAAAAAGTTAAATATTTAATTCTAGATATAACAAATAAAAAAAAAATAAAAAAATATTTAAATCATAATTATGATTATGTGGTTAATTTTGGCGGTTATGTTAATCATAAAGAAAAAGAGAAAACTTATGCAAGTCATTATCTAGGATGTAAAAATCTAGTAGATTTTTTTGTTAATAAAAAAATAAAATCATTTATTCAAATTGGTAGTTGCGTTGAATATGGGTTTATTAAGTCTCCTCAGAAAGAAACTAATGTTTCTGAAATTAAAAATATTAAATCTACTTATGGAAAAGCAAAGTATCTAGCTACCAAATACTTAATAAATCAATATAATAACAATAAATTTCCATGTACAATATTAAGGTTGTATCTTGTGTTTGGACCGAGACAAGATTTTAATAGATTTATGCCAATTGTAATTAAAGGATGTTTAAAAAATATTAAATTTCCAATCTCAGATGGTTCTCAATCAAGAAGCTTTTTATTTGTAGATGATTTTATTGAGGCAGTTGTTCAATGTCTAAAAAATGATAATTCTAGAGGACAAATTTTTAATGTAGGTTCAGATAAATCTATCAAATTAAGAAAGGTTGTATCCTCAATACAAAAAATAGTTAAAAGTGGACATCCGGAATGGGGAAAAATAAAATTAAGAAAAGATGAGATACTAAATTTGTATCCAAATATTAAAAAAATTAAAAAAAAATTAAACTGGGAGCCACAAGTAAATTTCACTAATGGCTTAATAAAAACAATAAATTACTATAAAAAAAACCTTTAGTTTTTAATAATTAACTGTATTAAACAACTTAATAGTTAAAAACAGTTTATTTAATTAAATTATTTGAAATGATAGCAATTGTTATAGGAACTAGACCAGAATTAAT
>MDTG01267515.1_pt1 | contig 28124 bp, 21 predicted proteins | sample 811421 | NCBI WGS metagenome assembly MDTG01 (sample SAMN05326645, study PRJNA326480) | marine metagenome | isolation source: seawater | place: Pacific Ocean: South East | collected 2011
ACGAATTTACAAAACAATTTACTAAACAAAAGAAGTAAAAGGATTTCAAAGGAGAAACCTATGAAACTTAATAAAACCCTTACCGCACTGGCAGTCAGTGCAAGCTTTGGCCTAAGTGCTCAGGCGTTTGCAGGTGGTACTGTAGCTGGTACTGATATCACCAACACAGTAACTCTTGGTTATACAGTGAGCAGTACAGCGCAGACACCTGTTGAGTCTGCATCTGGCTTTAAAGTCGACCAAAAAGTAGATATGACGTTCACTTCTGATACTGCAACTGCTAGCAGTGTTCCAGGTGAAGTGGTAACACTTGCTTATACTTTGACCAACACTGGTAACAAGGCAACTGCGTATGTTTTAGCATTAACTAATAACGGTAATGCGGATCACTCACCTCAAGCTGTAACGTTTTATCCAACAGCAACAGATGCTGCCAACAACACCAATGCTTTGGCTAATAACAAAGTTTCTGCGTTAGCGGTTGATGCCTCTACCACTGTATACGCAAAAACAACCATTACTAATAATGCAAACATTGGTAACGGTGATACGATTGAAATGCTAGCAACAGCAACTGCGCTAGATCCATCAGACACCGATGGTTCAAACTTGTTAGCTCAAGATATCGCAGATGACAAAAATGCAAACCTAACCACTGAATACGTTATTTTTGCTGAAGCGGCCTCTGTAAATAACTTGAAATACACTGGTGCAATCACAGCACAAACTGACCGTAATATTGTTACGGCCGAGTTTACTGACCCTGCTGATGCTACAGCTGTTCCTAAGTTAGCCATTAAAATCATCAATGATGTTGTTTGTGAAAACGGCTTAACCGATGCAAGCACCAATGATTACTCTCAGGGTGGTGCAGAAGTTGGTACATGTCCTGACGTTGCAGCGGCGAATCAAGCAGCTTACCGTCCTAAAGCTATTCCAACTTCAATGGCTCAGTTCACTTATTCTGCTGAAAACACAGGTGCTGTAACTGCAAACGCTGTTGTCTTTAGTGAGCAACTACCAGCTGAGTACGCTATCGATTCACTAGCTAATGCTACTTTAGCAATTGATGCTGCAAATCAAACACTAACCACTGTTACAGATGCTCCTGATGCTGTTAACGAAGTGCGTTATGACGATACTACCGGCACCATTACCATCTATGTTGGTGATGTTGCTAAAGATGAAGTTATCACAATCACCTTCACGGCTATCGTGGAATAAGACTGAGTGATTTTAAGTCTTAACAAAAACGCACAGCCTCGCTGTGCAACCCTCACCCAAAGCGCACCTCGCGCTTTGGGCCGAGGCAAAGCCAAAAGCACTGCATCTTTGTTGAAAAAGAGCGGTGTTTTTGCCATTGCTTTGGCGTCTAGCTTTTTCGGTTTTTCATCGGCCCATGCCGCCACCCCTGAAAGCACAGTAGTAAACAATACCGCCTATGTGAGCTTTGATTTTAATGGGCAAAGCCGACAAGTACAGGACAGTGAAAGTTTTATCACAGCCCGTACTAACGCCGGTTCAGGTACACCATCTGTTATTACATTGATGCACAACAGTGTAGATTTCACCACGCAGTATGCCGAAGCCAAAGCGAGGGAAGATGCCGCGAACGGTTCTTCTAACCTCATGCGATCACGTCAAAATGCGTTAACTTCTGGCAGCACGAATAGCAGTAACATTACCACCCGCGCCAGTTCAAGTGGCCAAGCCCTTGCCGGTGACTTTGTTGTAAACCAAGGGCAATGCGCCAGTGATGCATCGGGTAAAACGTTATCGCCACAACCGATTCCAAAGAATTACCAAGGGCAAACGTTATCCTTGCCAAGCACCTTGGCACTGAATAGTGATGACTACTATAAAGTGGGCGATACCATTTTTGTTCACCTAAAAGATTTGGATCAAAACCAAGACCCAACCCAAATTGAAAAAATCATCGTTACTATTTTAAGTGAAAACGGCGTTGACCAAGAAACCATTCAATTAACCGAAACCGCCGTCAGCAGTGGTTTATTCACGGGTTATATCCAAACGGTTAACAGTGCCACAAATGCACCGATCAAACATAACTGCGCTCTATCGGTCACCAGTGATTCGAGTATCCAAGCCAGTTACCAAGATAAATTTGATAGCCTTGATTTGGCAAAAGCTGGCGCTCTATTTGACCCAAGTAGCTATGTGGTAAATGCAGACACTGGCGAATACGTTAATGGCATTACTGTCAGCCTTTACGATAAAGACGGCGTAACACCCGCAGAAATTTTAAGTGATGAAGGCGGTGTATTCCCAAATACTGTCACCACAGGTGGCACTGTCAGCGTAGTAGGCGCCGATAGCAATACCTACACTTATACTTTCCCTTATGGTGGATTTGCATTCCCTGTTTTAGATGGCGGTGAGTATGTGATTAAAATTGGTGAAAGTGCCTATCACGATTACCCGGTTGCGGATGAAAAACCACTTACCGATATTCCACAAGGGCCGTTTAATTTTGACGAAGAAGGCAGCCGAGGCAAGATTTTCACATCGGGTATTACCTTCCGAATGGATGTGCCGCTTGACCCTAAAGATAACAGTGTACTGCTAACTAAAACCGCAAACAAAGCTCAGGCCGGTGTGGGTGAATTGGTGAGTTACAACATCAAATTACAAAACACGGAAATTCCCGGAACCAACGTTGCGCTAAAAGATACATTACCTCAAGGTTTCCGCTATGCGCCAGGCAGCGCCAGTATTGATGGCGTTAAAATAGCCGACCCAACCATAAGCCGTGATGGTCAAGACTTAACCTTTACGTTTGCCAATATAGCAGTAGATGAAGTATTAAACTTACGCTACGTAGCGCGTATTGGTGTGGCAACGCCTGTAGGTAAAGCCACTAATACCGTTTGGATTGAAGACCAAGAAGACATTCCCAACGAAGGCATACTAACCAGTAATACCGCCATCGCCGATATTGAAATCACAGAAGATTTATTCAGTAACAATACCCGTTTATTTGGCCGTGTTTACATTGGTGATTGCCAAGGCAATGTACAGCAAGAAGGCATTGCCGGTGCACGAATTTATTTAGAAAACGGCACCTATGTCGTCACCGACGAAGATGGTCTTTGGCACATAGAAGGGCAAGAACCGGGCACCCATGTTGTGCAACTGGATACCGAAACCCTTCCTAAATATCTTGATTTAATGGCCTGTGATAACTTTGGCCAACACGCAGGCCGTGAGTACAGCCAGTTTGTTGATTTAGCACCGGGTAGCATGTGGCGCACAGACTTTATTGTAAAACTTAAGCCACCCAGTAAAGGTGAAGTCACACAGCGCTTAAGCAGCCGTCTGGCTCCAATTACGCAATCTGAGCGCGAAACCTTAGCGGCGAACAGCCCGGTTGAGCAAAAGATAGTTTATCGTTTATTACTCAACGGCAGCGAAGTAATCCTGAAAGATTTGCGCAGCTTGCTCATGCTGCCTGAAGGGGTCATGTATAAACCTAATTCAGCATTGTTAGACGGCGTATCCATTGACGAGCCTAAAAAATACGATGAGCAAACCTTATTGTTCTCACTGAATGACCCAGGTAAAGACTGGCAGCATGTTCTAGAGTTTGAAGCTTACATTGGTGAAGACGCCAAACCAGGTGAACTAACCACACGCTCTGTGGCCATGTTTAATTCACCTAGCCAAAATAATCAGCGCACCCCTATTGCCCTAACCTCTGCCCTATTGGCATTGGTTCCGGCGAACAACCAAGTGCACAAACCAAAAGAAGCCCCTAAGTTTGGTTCATTCAGTGAAGAGCTAAGCGCAGCAGACAAACAAGCAATGGCCGTGGTTATTAAAAAACTAAAAGGCTTAAAAGACTTACAAATCGAAGTGGCAGGCCACACAGATAACGTGCCTATTGCCCGTCGTAGCCGTCACATTTTTAAAGACAACTATGAATTATCCTTGGCCCGTGCACGCAGTGCAGCCAATTACTTGATGCAGGAATTAACGCTTGCGCCTGATCAAGTAAGCATTGCTGGTTTTGGCGCGAACAAACCCATTTCTAAAAACTCCAATGAGAGCTTACGTTCACAAAACCGCCGTGTTGAAGTCAATATATTATCGGCAAACAATGGCATGCGAATCGCTAAAGCTGACAGTGGCAATCAAATGGTCGCCACCACAGGGGTCGCTCCTGGTGGTTTTGACTTCCCAATAGAAGCCACCGCATCTGGCCCTATTCGCAACACCGTCACCATGCCAGAATTTGATAAAGCGTATCTTGCACAAACAAACAACACGTTTGAATGGTTGTGGCCAAGTGAAGGTTTCTTACCCAATATTCCGTCAACCAAGGTGGCTATCAAGCACCCAATGAATCAACGCATACGTTTAACGCTCAATGGCTCACCGGTGAGCGAGCTTAACTTTGCTAAACGTGAAAAATACGCCGCTAACCAATCAGCTGTCAGTCAATGGAGTGGTGTAGATATCAAAGAAGGCAACAACGTATTTGTTGCTTCTTTAGTCGATGACAACAATGACATTATTGATCGTAAAGAATTCCAACTTCATTATGCAGGCTCCCCTACTCGCGTTGAGCTAGTCAAAGACGAAACCAAAGCGGTGGCAGACGGTGTCATTGCACCGGTCATCGCTGTGCAGTTATTTGATAAAGACGGCTACCCAGTGCGTAATGGTCTACAAGGTGAATACACCATTGATAGCCCTTATAAAGCATTGGATCCGAATAAAGACAGAGCTCAGATTAACCGTAACGAATTCAAACCCAATTACGAAATCACTGATGATGGTATTGCTTACATCACTCTTGAACCTACCACCCAGGCTGGTGAAGCATTGATTCGCTTCCCATTAGCCAATGGCCAAGAAGAAGAGATTCGTGTTTGGTTAAAACCACAAGCCCGTGACTGGATGTTAATTGCATTAGGTGAAGGTACCATCGGTTATCAAAACATTCGCGGGAATATCAAAAATGCTGAATCCCATGATCAAGAAGATGGTTTTTATACCGACGGTCGTTTGGCGCTGTTTGCAAAAGGCCAAATTGCGGGTGACTGGCTATTAACCGCGGCTTATGACAGCAGTAAAGAAACCACCACACCATTTGAAAAACTATTAGACCCAAATAAGTACTACACCTTGTATGGCGACAACAGTACCCAGAAGCTGGATGCCTCAATGGAAGGCAAGCTGTATTTACGTATTGAGAAAGAACGTTTCTATACCGTATTTGGTGATTACAGCACCGACTTAAATAAAACAGAATTAAGCACCTACCTACGTAAGTTCCATGGTATTCAGTCTGTGTTCCAAGGTGACATTGTCAGCTTTAATGCGTTTGTGACTGAATCCGCACAGCGTTTTGCCCGTGACGAAATTCGTGGTGATGGTACATCCGGTTTGTACTCGCTTTCTAATAGCGACATCATCAGCAACAGCGAAACCATTAGCTTACAAGTACGTGACCGCTTTAGAAGCGAAGTAATATTAAGTGAAGTGGAGCTGACTAAAGACAGTGACTACAGCATTGACTACATTGACGGTTCTATTTTCTTTAAGTCGCCAGTACAAAGTACCGATGAAGATCTCAACCCTCGCTACATTATTGCCCGCTATGAAACACAAGATGACAGTGCCAATGATCTCACCTTTGGTGGCCGTGCCGCGGTCCATGTTTTAGATAAAGCCGTTGAAGTGGGCACCACATTAATCAGTGAAGAGTTAGGTGAAGACAGTAAAACCTTAAACAGTGTTGATATGCGTTTACAGTTATCGGATCAATTAGAGATCAAAGCAGAAACCGCCATTACCGAACAAAAAAATAACGGCACTAAAACCAGCGCAACGGCCAATTATGTAAGCCTGGATTTCCGCGGCGAACAGCTGCAAACCAAAGCCTATATTCGCACGGAAGAAGCCGGGTTTGGTTTAGACCAATTAAATGACAGCGAAGGCAGCACAGAAAAACTCGGTGTTGAAGGCACTTACTACATTACCTCGCAACAATACTTTAATGCTTTAGTGAGCGATCAAAATCAGTTAGGTAACGAACAGCGTTTATCCATGGCGGAGCTGACCTTTAACAATGAATATGAGCTAGGTCGCTATCGCCTTGGTGGTCGCGTCAGCGAAAACACCAGTGCTGTGGGCGATACTCAATCGATTCAACAGTTATTGGCCGGACATTCCTATACGTTAATGAATGGTCGTTGGTTACTAAACGCTGATTTAGAGTTTAACCTTAAACAAAATGATGATATTTACGATCTACTTCGTTTAGGCAGTGACTTTAGAATCAACGATCAAGTGACGTTATTTGCCGTGCATGAAATGGGATTTGAACGCGATGCGCCAACACGCAGTGTTGCCGGTATTCGCGCAACACCATGGCAAGGTATGCAGGTCAGTAACAGTGTTGAGCAACAACAAAGCAAAGACGGAAATCGTTTGTTTGCCGTGCACGGTGTGAACCAAGAAGTAAATCTCGATGAAAACTGGCAAATCAGTTTTGGCTATGATCAAAGCCAGAACCTAGAAAACAGTGTACTTGAGCAACCTGATGATACAGCCATTAATTTCGCACAAACCAGTGATGACTTTTATGCCATCAATACGGGCTGGGGTTATCGTAGCCCAACCTGGCAGTGGACGAACCGCATTGAATATCGTGAAAGCGATACTAATGAAAAATGGAACGCCACCAGCGGCATCTACCGCCCTATTGGTTTAGGTTTTGCATTTGGTCTTAATGGTGAATACCGCTTAGACGATGGTGATACTCAACGCACAGAGTTTAAACAAGTGGAATTTGATATTGGCTTGCGCCCATTGGCTGTTGGTTTAGCGTGGTTAAATCAAACCAAATATATCGAAGAAGAGATCAGTAACGCATCCAATACCATTGCGGCGGATTTAGTGAGCCGCCGATTAGTGAATAATACTCATATTAATATGCGCTGGACGAAAACACAGCTCAGCGCACAGTATGGTTTCAAGTATGTGGATGAAACCCTAGATGATATCGCTTATTCCGGTGTCATTGATTTAATGGGTGCTCAAGTGCGCCGTCATTTCATGCCTAAATGGGACTGGGGACTACAAGCTCAGCGATTATATGATTACGAATTAAAAGACAGTCGTCATAGCGCGGGCATAAGCCTTGGCTATATTCCAAAACAAAATACCTGGGTAAGTGTGGGGTATAATTTTGCAGGATTCACCGACTCGGATTTTGATGATGCCGGCTACAGTGCCCAAGGCATTTACTTAAAACTTCGCATCAAGGCAGACCAAGACAACCTAAGGGCACTAAAAGCCTACTTTAATTAGTCGTCTTGGTTGAGTTAGCCAGCATTTTCACTTTTTCTAACTTCTTATCTTAGCCACTACCGGTTTAATCAAGCCGGTAAGTCTTCAAGCGCATTTATGTTTGCAAAAGCGGCTGCCTGTTGAGAGAAATCCACTTCAATTGGCTTGATACTGTTTAACCATTCGCTTGTGCGTCTTCTGCCGGACAACAAATACATCATTAAACTTTCTTTATAGCGTTTATGCAGCAACACATGTAAATGCTGTTGGCGCTGACCATCAAATACCACACAGGCAAAAGCAAGCTGATCACTGGCATGTTGGGCCATGACCTTCAAATAATCAGCGGGGATATCTGGTGTATCACAGGGGCTAAACAGCAACCAATCATGCTTCGCTGTTTCCATTGCACTTAAGATGCCCAGTAGTGGTCCAGCATTGGCTTCGATGTCGCCATATTCTTTATCGGTAAAGGTTTCAAAGCCTAAAGCCTGATACTGCTCAACATGTTGGTTACAGTTAAGCAAAATCTCTTGGGCCCCAGACAAGCCCTTTGCCACGTGGCTGACCATCGCCTGGTTGTTTATGGCCATAAGACCTTTATCTTGTCCCATTCTGCGACTTTTTCCGCCGCATAAAATGATGGCGCTTATTTTCAGCATAGGGAGTCTCGATACTTAAATTCATCACTATTTTCACATAGCTTTTGGCGGTAAGGTATAGCTAGGATTGGAATTAGTTGATCTGAAATACGGCCCGTTTCTGACCTTGACAGATTTGGTCAATACACGTCTAATTGCCACAAATTCAGCGAACAAGTGTTTACTAAAATGTTAAAGCGTCACCTTAGAGATCCGTTTTCTGGGCTGAGCCATTTACTCGGGGCGGTCATGTCCTTAGGGGCTATTCCTTACATGCTGACTAACCTGCCTGGGCAAGGCTCCGGTGTGTATTTAGCCAGCTATTTAGTGTTTGGTTTAAGCATGTTTCTTATGTTTGCCGCCAGCGCGGTGTATCACTTAATGGAGATCAGTGAAGCGGGCATAATGGCACTTAAGCGTGTTGACCACATGGCGATCTACGTGATGATTGCCGGCTCTTATACACCTTTTTGCTTAATTGGTTTAGAAGGTGCGCAAGCGTGGTGGATGTTTGGCATTATTTGGGGAATCGCGCTGGCCGGTATCTTAACCAAAATATTTTGGTTGCATGCCCCTCGCTGGTTTAGCACGTTACTGTATCTTGGTATGGGCTGGAGCAGCTTATTTGTGTATGAGCCGTTAAGTGAGTCTTTATCCGACGGCGCGATTACCTGGCTGTTGGCCGGTGGCATCAGTTACAGCGTAGGCGCGGTAGTGTATGCAACCAAGTGGCCTAACTTACATCGCCATTTTGACTTCCATGACCTATGGCATGTATTTGTGCTTGGCGGTGCCGCCTGTCATTTTGTCAGCATTGGGGTTTATCTTTAACCACACACAAAATAAGAGGGCTAAATAAATAGCCCTCTCACTAAAGCTATGCTTCTTTTTGGGAGATATCCGTCAACGCTTGAATGAAACTCTCCACGGGCTGTCCGCCACTGATTAAATATTGGTTATTAATGATGAAGGCCGGTACAGAGTTAATGCCTAAAGATTTGTATTTTTCCTCTTCACTTTTTACCTGCTCAGGCAGCACGTCATCCGCCAGCGCTTTTTCAATGTGCGCTTTTTCTAAACCCACAGATTGAGCGATTTCAATCAGCACATCTTGGTCGCTAATATTAAGGCCATCTGTGAAATAGGCGTTAAACAAAGCAAGTTTTAGTTGTGTCTGTTTGTTTTGAGTCTGTGCAAAGTCGAGTAACACGTGGCAATCTAGCGTGTTAAAAATACGAGAGCGCTGATCAAAATTAAACTCTATTCCTGATTGCTGACCGGCATTAATTAAATGTTGCTGATTTTGTTTTAATTGAGTGTCGTCTAGGCCATATTTTTCAGCCAGATGCTCATCAATGGCTTGACCTTCTTTGGGCATTTGCGGGTTTAGCTGAAAGGGGTGCCATTGAATATTGGCCTGAATATCATCGGATACCTTATCTAAGGCCGAGGACAAGTTGGCGTAACCGACGGCACACCAAGGGCAAACCACATCACTAACGATATCGATTTGTAAGGTTTTCATAATTGCCTCCATAAGCGTTCAATGCTGTCATTGAACGCCAATCTTGGCCGTTACACTAGGGGTGGTTGAGCAACACTGAATTGCAGCGCTTACTCAAGGTCCAAACGATACACTTCATTGAGCTGAGACAGCTCATTCACGGTAACATTTAAGTTATTCACTTTACCGTCACTCAAGCCATATACCCAACCATGAACAGCCAGTTTTTGCCCTCGAGCCCAAGCATCTTGCACAATAGAGGTGTGGCATAAGTTATACACTTGGCGAACAACGTTCAGCTCACACAGTAGATTTACTTTATCTTCTTCTGATTGTAAGCCTTTAAACATGTGATTTTTTTGATGATATAAGTCACGTATTTCTAACAACCAGTTATCAATCAAGCCCAACTTTTGGTTCTGCATGGCGGCACGCACACCACCACAACCATAGTGCCCAACGACAATCACATGGCTTACTTTTAAAACTTCAACGGCGTACTGTAAAACAGAGAGCAAGTTCATATCCGTATGCACCACCATGTTGGCCACATTGCGATGCACAAATAGCTCACCAGGCATCAGGCCCACAATTTCATTGGCGGGTACGCGGGAGTCACTACAACCAATCCATAAATAATCCGGCGCTTGCTGTTTGGCGAGTGTTGGAAAAAAGTCAGGGTCATTGCGGCTGATCTCTTCAGACCAGCTACGATTATTCTCAATGAGATCTTGTAAGGATTTTACGTCTTTTTCCACAGCCACCTCCGCATCACAAACGTCCAAGGAGTGTACGTGGAATTTGATTATATTTCATTTAATGATGAGGTCTGATTAAAGGTATATACAAATAACATCAGTTATTTTCGGCGCACACAGGACAGTTTTGATTTTGACTCACTTTAAATGTGCGCATGGATAAATCCAAACCATCAAAGTTAATCAATTTACCCCTGGTTGGCTCTCCTATCTTGGCGATCAATTTAATGGCTTCCAGCGCTTGCATCACCCCCATTAAACCCACAACAGGCCCAAGAATACCTGAAGTACTGCAGGTATCTTGTTGTGCGCTTAAATCCGGATACACACATTGATAACAAGGGCTATTCGCCTCGCGCGGGTCTACCACCATAAGCTGACCTTCTAATCGAATGGCCGCTGCACTGACTAAAGGAGTAGCGGTTTGTACGCATAAACGATTATGCAGCATTCGACTGCGACTATTATCCGTACAGTCCAGCACCACATCCACCGCTGCCATGTGCGCGCTTAATTTTTCATCACTCAATAAACCATCAATGGCCTCAATGCGAATACTGGAATTTAGTCTCTCAAGCTGTTGCTTAGCTGAACGCGCTTTATTCATATTCAAAGTGGCTTCTTGATGCACGACCTGACGATGAAGGTTCGACAACTCAACGACGTCTGGGTCTAACAAGGTTAACGACCCAATCCCGGCACCGGCTAAATATTGCGCAGCACTGGAACCTAGCCCGCCTAATCCCAGTATTAATACCTTGGCATCCATAAGGGATTGCTGTCCGTCATAGTCCAACTGCGACAATAAAACATGTCGACTATAACGCTCTAAGGCTTGGTCATTCATTACAGGTGAATCCCATGTCTATACTCAAATAATGCATGAACGCACTTTAACATTTTTCAATTCAGCCGATAGTAAATAGATGAAAACAATTACCGGCATACTTCTATTGGCCCTAGCATTAATTGGATGCGGCGGCGGTGGCGGTGGTGGCACAACCACCACAACCACCACGCTCAATGTGCCTGCATTACCAACACCTCCGGTGTCGCGGATTATATTGCCGGCATCCTATGTAGGGTTTTTTATTGGTATCACACCGTTAGGCACCAACAGACAACTGGCCACCAGCCAACAGTTTACCCAACAGCTTTATACCTTGGATGCAGATAATAATATTACGCCAGTTACGTTTTTAGACACAACCGGCCTCATTGAGTTAGACCTAACAGGCAATGTGAGCTTCACCTCTGAGGAAAATATTATCCCCTTGGATATCATGGTGATGAACCCTGATTATGTATTGCTCACATTATTTCATCGTAACTTTGATACCAACACGGAAAATGATTACTTCAATTTGCTTGTGGATTTACGCAGCGGTAATGTCACAAGTGCCCCGCTTGGCATCAATACTCAGGGCAATAGCGGTCGCAGTGCACTAACTCAATTAGGACGCGATTACTTTCCTCCTGATAGTCGTTGGAACGATACGGATGATCTATATGTATTAAGTGTCGATTACGAAGCACTGGACATGATGGAAGACGTGGATCATCAAGAAATCATTGATCACCACACAGGTGTGCCCTGCCCCACCAACGAAGAAGAAACACCAGAAGATGAGGCCGCAGATGAGCCAACCGATGACACCACCCAAGACCCTGTGGATGTCACTGACCCAACTGCGCCAGATACACCTACCGATACTGAAACGCCCGATACAGAAGAAACCCCACCCCTATGTACTGAACCCATAGGTGGCACGATTACTCCGACCCCTAACACCACGCCAGCCACAACCGAACCAGCGGCGGCATTACGGTCAGGAAACGCCCCCGTGTCTCATGCCAGCAGCCAAAGTGCTGACCTTGTCCCCACCAATATTTACAAAATGCGACTTGGGGCTGCCAATCAATACTCCCTTGAACAAGTCAGCTTACAAGACGACCGGCCGGGCTTAGGTCAGTTTGTGGTGAGTCGAGCTGGCATCATGATTTACCGCAATATCGATGGTGGGGATAACAGTTATCGAGTATTGCTTGAAGACTGTGAAACCGTCACGGGTCGCTTAAGTACCGTATTGCTGGCGCCCTATACCAGCTTAATTGTGGCGGATGATGAAAGTGGCAATAGCAGCATTTTTGAAGTCACCGAAAGGGGCATCAATAAACTGGTGTTCAGCTGTAATGGAAATGTGGTTCGTCAATCCTATAGCGGTTACACCACGCGTATAACCAGTCTTCGCTTACCCTATAACAGTGAGAGCATCAGCTCTTACGACTATATTTACCCCTATTTCATCAACTCTAGTTGCCAAGGTGGGCGTTTATTCCCAAGGCCCAACCCTGAAATCACTATATTTAACCCACTGCCCTCTATCCTTGGCCTGCCCAGTGGCGATGTAAGAGGTCTGCGTAAAAGCCAGATGTTCAATAATAACCTGTACTGTATTGGCTATGATGCTGGGCTGAATCTGGTGATCGTTAAACTGGATACCACCAATAACACCAATGATGAATTTGAGGTATTAAACTTTAACTTCGGACTGTGGATCCCGGATTTTGACTCGATTCACCTGGTATCCGATGACCATATTATTTTCAGTGGCACCTCAAGGGTCAGCACCGAAATAAAAACCATCATGCTCAACACCAATGGCGAAGAATTTGACCTTTCAGACGACTTAATCAGCTTAAAAGTCGCCCAACAAATTGAAGTAGTGCCCCCTACCGGTACCACTTATAGCTCAAACTTGGTGGAAGAATAAACAACACCCTACCTGCTTAATTTCAAGCCCCTCATAACCTCCAATAAATATGAATGCCTGAGTGTGTATCGACCGTGCAGCTGTACCTTATGGGAAAGCAAAGTGATAACATGAGGGTAATTTTTTTATTTGCAGTAATATCATGCTTAATTCCGATAGCTTAGCTCAGCTCAAAGCGCTGAAATCTGATATTCAGACCCAGCAACAAACCAAACTCAAACAAGGCACCGTTCGCGGCAGCCAAGGGCGATTTGGTTTTGTCGTCACCGATGATGGTGAATCCTTCTTCTTAGCACCGGACGAAATGGCAAAAGTCTTTCCCGGCGATGTTATCCACTTCAGTGAAACAACCGATGACAAAGACAAGGTTCAAGCCGTCCCAGAACAACTTATCAGTACAACTTTTAAACAATGCACTGGTCGCTTTCAAAGACGTGGTAAAGCCCAATTTGTACAGCCAGACACCCATGGCAGTACCCATTGGCTGTATATTCCACCGGATGCCTGTGAGGGCATAGAAGATAATGACTGGGTAAAGTGTGATGTTACTCGCCACCCGTTTAGCAATGGTAAGCCACAAGGTAAGATCGTTGAGAAAATTGGCAAACTTAGTGATTCTGGCTTTGAGCGCCAATACGCCATTGAAAAGTTCCAACTGAGCCACGAGTGGCCCGAAACCACCTTTTCCGAATTGGCATTACTGGCTGAAGAGAATATCGAAGCCATGTCCGCTGGTCGTGAAGATCTCACATCACTACCCTATGTGACCATCGACAGCGAACACACCCGCGACATGGATGATGCGTTATTTGCCAAGGTCACCGACGACGGTTGGCTTTTAAGTGTTGCCATTGCTGACCCGAGCAGCTGGTTTGGCATGAATACTAATTTAGACCAAGAAGCCGCTCGTCGTTGTAACTCACTCTACTTCCCTGGCCGCAGCTTACCAATGCTGCCACAAGAGTTATCCAACAGTTTATGTTCTTTGCTTGAAGCAAAAAATCGCTTAGCACTGGTGTGTGATATCCAATTAGATAAAAACGGCGGTGTCACCGGTTTTGAATTTAAAGAAGCCGTTGTTCGCTCACAAGGTAAACTCAACTATAACCAGGTCACTCAATTCATTGACGGCGACCAATCGGTTGTTGATCCTTCATTGGTTGATCATTTGACTCAGCTGCACCTAGCCACCCAAGCATTAAATAAATACCGCAATGAACATAATTTGATTATGGAAGATCGTGCGGATTATTATTTAACCGTGGGCGATAACGGCAAACTTCAAACCATTTATAAAGCTGAACGTAACAGTGCGCAAAAGCTTGTGGAAGAAGCCATGCTCATTGCCAATATTTGTTGCGCTCGACATTTGCAAACACTGGGCACGGGTATTTTTGTACAGCACCCTGGTTTTCGCACCGAGCGAATTGGTGATATTAAAACCATCATAGAACAGCAAGGCATTGAATTTGACGGCGACTTCACAACAGCAGAAGGCTATAAAGCTTTCATTAAAGCGGTTGAAGCAAAAGACACTGAACTGCCGATTAAAACCATTCTAAGTCGTTTCTTAACGCGCAGCGAATTCAGCCAAGAAGCAGGACCGCATACCGGTATGGGCTTTGATTGCTACACCACCTTTACCTCACCGATCCGTAAATATAATGATCTTGTGGTGCACCGTATTATTAAAGCGCACTTGAATGAGCAAAAAGCACCGGAAGTAGACGATGCGATGATTGATCGCTTACAACAGGGTTTAATCTCCGGCCGTCAAGCGGTTAACCTGGCAGAGAATTGGCTAAAACTGCAGTTTTTAGAGAATCTTCCGCAAAAAGAATTTGCCGGCAAAATTGTACAAACCAACATTGGTGGCTGTACGGTTCAGTTGGTTGATTTTGGCATTGAAGGGTTTGTGGATCTGCGTAAGAGCAAGAAGCGCTTAAACTTTGATAAAGCCTATTTACGTCATAGTAACGACGATACAAGCTACCAGCTTAATCAAGAGGTTACCGTCAGTATTAAAAACCTAGATATCCAAGCGCGTAAACTGGATTTAACCTTTGTATAAAAGTTAAATCTAGCCAATAAAAAAGCCCAGTTATTAAACTGGGCTTTTTTTTGCTTTCGATTTACTTGCAAGGCATTTGCCTTTACGTTTTAGGTTTTACGTTTTTACAATGCTCGTATGGCTACTTGTAATCGACAGGTTTTTCGGCGCACATCCAACTCTTTATGCTGGGCAATTTTCTCGAAAAATACTTTACGACTACAGCCATTGCGGATTAACGAGACAATGGCATTGTCATATAGCGGGTGTCGCAAAACATAACCGTGCTGATTCTCATCGTGCAATTGGGCGTGAGCCTGTTTTATTTGTTTAAGCTGATAGGCACCGATTGTGTTCATACTCAGCACACCTTGTGCTGTCAGAACTCTATCGTACAAGGGCAGTAACTGTTCAAACCCCACTTCTCTTTCTGGCTCGCCGCTCGTATGCTGAAAGACATCATCCAGAACCCAATCAAACCTCTGTTTCGTACTGCGCAACATATCATAGGCATCACCTTCTATCACGTTGACATCTTTGGGGATTTTAAAAAAACGCTTTGCCAACTGAATGTGCAATGGCTCATTTTCCACACAAGTAATATCGCATTGTGGGAAAAAATGCCTAATAAGATGCACTACCGTGCCGCCACCTAAACCCAACACTAAAACGTGCCTGGGCGGCGACTGTAGAAAAAAGCCCGGCAGCACAAGCAAGTCCCAAATGGCACCTGAGATAAGGTGGTTCGGATTATATTGACTGTGTAAAACGCCATTACTATAAAGACGCACACTGGCCCCAGCACTGCGTACCTGATAATAATCTTGCCCTTTTTGCTTAGAATAAATAACCGCCACAGGACCCGCTCATATCATAGTAAAAAGGAAAATAGTGCATTAGGCTTGCGCTTTTTGTGCAAGTTTTTCAGCAATTTTAGCCGCGGCGACAAAACCAAAACTCGCTGTCACCATGGTAGCTGCTCCAAATCCACCGGAACAGTCCATTTTTACAGGGCCATCCGTGAAGTTTTTCTCCAAACAAACCGAGCCATCTGGTTGTGGATACTTGAGCTGCTCTGTTGAATACACACAATGAATAGAATAATTACGCTTAGTATTACGAGAGTAACCGTATTCCCGACGTAAAATAGTGCGTACTTTTTTCGCTAAAGGGTCATTATGGGTTTTATTTAAATCCCCCACAGTAATTTGACTAGGGTCAGCTTGACCGCCAGCGGCCCCCGTCATAATTAAAGGCACTTTATTGCGGCGACACCACACTGCCAATGCCGCTTTTACTTTTGGCGAATCAATGGCATCAAGTACATAATCCATACCACTTAAATATTCGCTCATATTCGCCGGGGTCAGAAAATCCATGATGGGTTTCACCACCAGATCGGGATTGATGTCTGTTAAACGAGCGGCTGTCGCATCGGTTTTTAACTGACCAACGGTGGTTTTGAGGGTATGTAACTGACGATTAGTGTTACTGATACAAATGTCATCCATATCAATTAGATGAATTTCACCGAAACCAGTACGCGCAAGTGCTTCAGCGGCCCAAGATCCAACCCCACCAATCCCAATTACGGCTATTTTACTTTGCTTAAATAACTCAAGTGCTGGCAAACCATACAAGCGGGCTATACCAGCAAAACGATCTTGATAACTCACATCACTCATCCACAAATTACATGGGCGGCATTATATCAGCCAATCTCCAAAGCCAAAGTACAACCGCACTTAGCAGCACCCTTTTTACCTCACTGACGCCTGAGCCGCCTGGTTTTCATAACATTAAGTTACTAAGACGCAACAATGACCAAACAGATAACACACAAATAATGTGCATAATGGCCACCATTGATAAAATGAGTACTCTAGAACCAATTAGTTATTGCGAACGGTCGTTCATTGCTTAGAATGTGAAATTCGGCCCTGAGCATAACAACAATAATCCACACCTATTTTCTAAGCGTGGCAGGTAAACGTGAATCAAGTGATAAAAAACCACCCAACCACAGAGTGCCATCTGTCTGTATTGGGCGACCAACCTTACCCAGCCTATGAGTTGCGCAACATTGTTCGCTATTTGAATCAGTCAGGTGATATGTGCAGTGCACAACTGCTCGATCATGTGGGCTTAACCGCCGAGCAGTTGGAAGGGCCGACATTACCTGCCTATAAGGTGCTGGCGGCCATGAAATTCTGTGCGCAACACCTTGGCCCGATTGTCGGTGCACGTATTGGCACCACCTATGAGGTCAGTGACCTTGGTGTCTTCGGCTATGCCATCGCATCGACCCAGAATCTTGGACATGCCATAGAAATAGAAAATAAATATTATCCACTATTGGGTAACTTGCTTAAACGTGGCAGTAACTTTACCGACGGTTTAATGTGCGCAACTTTATATAATGTTCAAAACATTGATGAGGAAAGTTTATCGTTTTTTGTGGCTCTGGGTAATTCAGCTCGTATGCACATTGCTCGCAGCATTTTTGGCGATGATCTGTGTTACAAAAATGTACAGTTTGAATTTAATGATGAAGCGAATCAAAAAGAATACGAAGCAATATATGGCTGTCCTGTTGAGTTTAACGCATCGCAAAATGGCTGGAGTATAGAGCGCGCATTATTTTCCAGAGAGCGTAAACAGGGTAACCGTGCCGACTGCACGCAATACCTTCCTTACTGTAATGAACTCATCGAGAATCTAAAACAAAATGCATCATTGGTGAATGATATTCAGCAAATATTAGTCAGCTGCGCAGGTGACTACCCCGACATTGAAATGCTCGCCAGCGCATTTAAAATCAGCTCTCGTACTTTACGTCGTCAATTGGCTAACCTTGGTACGTCATACCAGAAAATATTAAATAAAGTTCGCTGCCAATTGTCTATTGAGTATCTCACTCGCACTGAAATCAGTATTGAAGATATATCTAACCTCATCGGCTTTAGCGATGTGACAAACTTCCGCCATGCCTTTAAAAAGTGGGTGGGTAAAACGCCGAATTTTTATCGTAAAACTTACCAACAACCTCTCAGCCTCTAAAGGAGTGGTATTTGGCCACACGGCCAAATATCACCTGCCTAATTTGTTGTCCCCTTATTACTCTGTATTAACGATAAATTCGTAAAAATAGAGGGTAATAATGAAAATAACAAACCAACTAAAATTAGCCGCCGCGGTCGCTGCTGGCATGACCCTAGTGGGTTGTGGGAGCAGTAGTGATAGTAATACCGACTGCTTCACAGCCAACTCTTGCTCGGCTTCTGGGTTTCAATTTCCAGAAGATGCTATCTTTGTTGCACCTAACGCACAGCCAAATGATGATATTACGGCGGAAATAGATACTGCACTATTCAATGCTAAAGCTGGCCAAACTATTGTGCTCCCTAAGGGCTCTTTTAACGTAGACACAACTATTTTAATTGATAACACATCAAAACATAATAACTTAACGTTTGCTGGGCACGGCATTAGTTCTACCATTTTAAATTTCTCTAACTGCTCAAGTTGTGAAGACGGTGTTCGCTTTGAAGGTGTTGAAGGTGTCGTAATCCGAGATATGAGCGTTAATGAAGCTGGTAAAAACGGTATTAAAGCGGTTAATGTTGATGGTATTCATTTCAACTACACCGCCACCGTTTGGGAAGGTGAACTTACTCTAGAAACAGAAAGTGCCTATGGCCTTTACCCAGTTGAATCAGACAACATCCTTATCGAAAACAGCTACGCTAAGGGCTCGAACGATGCTGGTATTTATGTCGGCCAATCAAACGACATCGTAGTGCGTAATAACGTTGCTGAATACAATATCGCAGGTATTGAAATTGAAAACTCAAATCGTGCTGACGTATACAACAATATTGCTACGCTTAACTCCGGTGGCTTACTAAGCTTTGACTTACCGGGTACGAATCAGAAATTTGGCACTAATACTCGTTGGTTTAATAATAAATCATATGACAACAATACGCCTAACGTAGGACCCGGTACAGTGGGTAAAGTACCAGCAGGTACAGGCATGCTTGTATTAGCAACCCGTGATGTTGAGATTTATAATAACGAAATTTACGACAATAAAACCAATGCTGTATCCATTTCTAGTTATTTTTTGATTGAACCAGATCCAGCTAATTATGCACCAGAGGGCAACCTCTTTGGTGATATTACTGGAGGATGGACTCCTCTTACTCAAAACGTACAAGTGCATAATAATGTATTCACCAACAACACTTATGCTCCGGAGGTAAATAGTCTGTTAGGTGATGCAATTGCTGCTTACACTTCAGGTCAGCACTACAGCTCTGTTGTTGCTGCTCAGAGTGGTGGCGATGCCTTTGCTATTAATTTCCCAACGATTATTTATGATGGTGCGGGTGAACTGCAAGCCAACAATGATGCATTCGCAGATCTAGTAGCGGCTCTTGATGTGGACATGGCACCTTATGAAGATGCAGACCGTCATTGCTTTTATAATAATACCTTCGTTAACCCTGATGGTTTTACTCCTTACATCGGCTCACTCTATGATGCGTCTGGTGCCTCAGGTGCAGATCCGGTGATGTTATCTAGTGTGGTTGGTAATCAAGCAACACTTTTAAATTGTGGTGAAACCCCTAACCCTCGCCTAGCTGCCTCTACTGCCACTATTCGCGGACAAGTATATGGTTGTGGCACAGGTGGTGATGATGAAAACTCTGAACCCGCTTGTGACCTTTAATTACTAGTCAATCACTATCAAGCGCCCTGGTTAAATTCACGTCGGGGTGCTTGTATATCCTTATTTTTATAAGACACACCAAACTTGCAGGCAATTAGCCCGAATATTATGTTTTTATTTCGAGAGTAAACAATGAATACAACAATTTTCTTTCAGCAAGCACCCAAGCTTGCCTCCCTTGCCTTTAGTGCCTTACTGCTAACAGCCTGTGGGGCTGATAACTCTGATCCTGCAACAACTGAAATTGACGATGCAAACCCCTCATCCACCTTACCCGCTTTACCAAGCAACCCTGAAGTGTGTACACAAGCAACTGGGGACACAATAAACCTTGATGCGCTATTAGAGGCCAATTGTAATTATCTATCTGACTATAATTTATTTGCAGGGGCTGACGATCCAACTAACAACCCTAATGGAAGAGGCTTACAGTATGATCTAAACACGCCATTGTTTACCGACTATGCCAGAAAGTATCGGTTTGTTTTTATCCCTGAGGGAAAAAGTGCAACTTTTAGTGATAATGAGGTTATGGATTTTCCAGTAGGCACTGTTCTCGTGAAAACATTCGCCTTACCATTCGATACTGCCAATCCTGATGATGGTGAACGTATTATAGAAACTCGTTTGTTAATTCATCGCCAGTCAGGCTGGGAGGCTCTACCTTACTATTGGGAAAATGAAAACGACGCCCGTCTTTTAATAACTGGTCTCTCTATTCCTTCTGAAATTAAACATAATGACAATACATTATCTTTTGATTACGGTGTACCGAAAGCTTCACAGTGCACAGCCTGTCACTCTATTTTAACCGACGGTTCAAAAACTTTTTTACCTATTGGGCCTAAAGCGCGCTTCTTAAACTGGGACATTGATTATAGCGATGGCAATGGTGCCACTAACCAGTTAACAAAGTGGGAAGACGCAGAAATTTTAACGGGTACTCCAGATATAAACACTATCGCTACAGCCGCAACTTATAGCGATGATATCGATCCAACCACTATGACAACAGATGAAGTTGAACTAGCTGCTCGAAGTTACTTAGACATCAACTGTGCACACTGTCATCGTGACGGATTAACCTTACCCGAAGATTATAGCGGTTCTGCTGGAGGAAGTGGACTCAATATAGAATTTAACCGTTTAATGTCCGATCAACCAGGTAAGTTTGGTGTATGCAAATCCCCACTTGCAGGTGGCTTACCAACTGCTCCAGGTGAATTAAGCTCTCACCCTTATGATGTTGTACCGGGCTATGCAAGCGTTTCATATTTAACCTATAGAATGAATACTAATAATTCACGACATAGAATGCCTGAGCTAGGCAGATCCACAATACATACTGAAGGTGTTGCTTTGATTAGCGAATGGATTGATCGCATGCCTGCCAATACCTGTAACATAGAAGGGCTCTGACTCTTTTATTAACTCCTAAAAGGCCAGAATTGGAGATCAATTCTGGCCTTTTTTCACTTTTTCACCCATCATTTAGAAAAGTTTAAATGTATGGATAACCATGTTAGACCTGAATCAAATGTCTGTTTTTATCAAGGTGGTGCAAGAAGGCAGTTTCACTGCCGCCGCACGTATCTTAGACATGCCAAAATCTCGTGTTAGCCGCATGATCACGGACCTTGAAGACAAGCTCAGTGTGCGTTTATTGGAACGGACAACCCGTGAAGTTCGACCCACTGACATTGGCATTCAATATTACGAGCAATACAAACCTTTATTTGAAGAAATCGTAGATATTCACGAGCAGATATCTGACAGTCAAAAGGATGCCAGTGGTCATTTGCGTATTTCAGCACCCGTTGGATTTGCCATTGAATTAATGGGTCGTTGGATGGCCGACTTTAAATCCGCTTATCCATTAATTGATATTGAAATGGTCTTCGACGATGGCGAGTTAAATTTAGTTCGTGATGGTTTTGATGTGGGTTTTGTCATGGGCCAACTTGAAGATTCAAGTTTAATTGCCCGTAAACTAGACGATACCGATCCTATTGTCTGTGCCAGTCCTGACTTTGTTAAACAGTACGGACCATTTACCCACCCAGAACAATTAAATACAGTGCCTTGGATCGAAATGGGTTCGCGTAAAGGCCATACTCATAACGCGTGCTTTATTAATAAACACACTGGTGAGCGCCTTGAAGTGAAACAGCACAGTGCTGTCACTGTTAACCATAATGAGATTGCTAAACAACACATGATCGCTGGACAAGGTGTGGGTATCAGTTCTACTTTTATGACTTATGAAGATATCGTATCTGGCAGGCTAGATGTCATTTTACATGACTGGCAAATTGAACAGGAGCCTCTTTATATGGTCTTTCCTAGTGGCAAACACCAAGCCAAAAAAGTACGAGCGTTTATTGATTTCTTTATTGAACGAGCACAAGAACTTGAAGATTTGATGAGTCAGTGCACCGACTTCAGCGAAGTAGAACAGCTTGAACGTTTTAAAAAGTACTTAACCACCAAAAACTTATACAGCTTAAAGTGAATAAACAGCAGCCGCACTTCTGCGGCTGACTTTACATATCGGTAATATTTAATGCCGTACGGGCTGTACGAATCTTTTCTTGTTGCTCCATATCTAATAAATTTTGAAAAACAGATTTAACCGCCGAAGAGCTGCTGTTTTCGACCATGTTGCCATACAGTTCAATAAAATAATCGTCCAACTTTAATGCCATCACGATCACGTCATCCGTACTCATGTGATCATTAATTTCGATACCCGACAATACTTCGGATAAATCTTGATCCGGTGCATATTGGAACCACGTCTCCAACACCTTTTGGCTCTTATCATTCTCGAATTGCTTTAGGCTTTCCTCTAAATGAGCTTCATGGCGCTGTAAGTAATCCAGCAACATTTTCACCCGCTCTTGAGTCTGTTCTTGACCGATTTTTTGATACAGCTCGCTGATTTGATGATGTAGTTGGCGACTATGGTCGACCACATCTTTAACTGTTTTGTAATGCATACGACTGACCTCTATCTCAATAGAACAAGTATAGTCAGGAATTAGTCTTAAGCTGGAATATTATTGAAGGTTTTTATAACCCATGGTGGTATATATGAATCTGCTTATGCTCATCAAACCCACCAATATTGGGTAAGGTTTCACTGGCAAGGCTTGCCACCGGGCCATATTGGCTTAGCTTTGTCTGAGCTTGGCTCTCAGCCCATATTACAGGGGTATCCTGGCTGAATAATGTCTTTGCCAGGCCATGGTTACGCGGGTCATATAGCACATCTCCCACTAGCAAAAGATCAATAGACTCAATTTCATCAATGGCATGGGCCGCCCTGATTTCCTGTTGATTCAATTTTGCATTTTCATGGCAGGCGATTAATGCCGCATCGTCAATATCAATTACCCAAGCCTGCTTCGCGCCCGCCTTTAAAGCAGCTAGCGCCACAACGCCACTACCGGCTCCGAAGTCAGCTATGACTTTACCTTTTACAAGCTCAGGGTTAGCTAATACATAGTTCGCTAATGCTCGACCACTGGACCAGACAAACGCCCAGTACGGCATATTACTCCATATGGCATCCACTTGAGCTGGGCTAAACGCTTGATCCGCTGGTATATTTAATAGCTGCAATTCTATGTCAAGATCACCCAACAAGGTCGGTTCAATTGAGCTATTAAACAATAATGCGATTTGGTCTTGTAACTGATTGAGTGGGGTCATTGATAATATTTTTTCTGAAAAGCCAATACTTTTTCAACATAACGGCGCGCTTCGCCACTAGGTTGATGCTTACGCAAGCGCCATAATACTTCTTCGCTACTCAAACTATTAATTCGGCGAATGGCTTGTTTACGATTATGATGAAAGGTTTTAAATACATTACCCGAGCCACTATTGTAAGCACTGATAATGCAATAAAGCTGACTCGTCGGATTGTCTATTTTGGATAAATAATTATCCCTTAGGATCGTCAAATAGGCACTACCAACCGTAATATTATTTTGCGCGTTGAACAAGTAATCGCGATTCGGCTGACCCGGTTTCTTTAATACTTTTTGAAATACATCGGCCCCCGCTGTCGAGGGAATAATTTGCATGAGTCCATATGCATTGGCATGGCTAACGGCAAACGGATTAAATCCACTTTCGGTTTCAATAATCGCAAGAATTAATGACTCAGGTAAATTAAATCGATTACTGGCTTGAGTCACCCAGCCTCGAATATTATTTGCTGCTACCTGAGTATGGTTGCTGACCATCTCAATATTCACAGAATATCTTAAACCTTGTGGCGTATCATGAATGACCAGTCGCTGATCAATTAAATATTGTGCATATTTTTTTGCACGCCATTCATAATGAATGGCTTCACCATGATGATCGAGTACCTGGCCTAATAAAAAAGGTTTGCCATTGGCGGATATTTTACGAGCAGAGAATAAGTCCACCTGAGCGGGGTCGTCAGGGGTTAATAATGCCGTGACAATTGCATTTTTTAGTTGTTTTATAGGTTCACTATTAGCAAGGGTTTCAATAATCAATATCCCTTTGTCAAAATCCACAGTGGCCCGACTGAGGTAGTCATCTAAATATTTCACATAGGCTTTTTGTGACGTAAAACTCGCTTGATCGCCCCAGCGCTCATTCACCTGGTTGCTAAAAAAGGCATATTCTAATAATAGCGCCTGTACATCTTCTGGCAGAAGGGCAAAGTTTTTTGGCAACACACTGCCATTAGCCGTTACTTTTACAGCAAGGCCAAGAAATATAATAATCAGTAAAACAAAAGCGGGTTGTCTCAAAGCGCACCATTAAGTGGGTGGGTCGGTGCACATATTTATACCATAAAAAAACCCTAGGGGCTGCCTAGGGTTTTTATTCGTACTAACAATGCGTCAAAGCTTAGCGGGCTTCACGACGTAACGCAGATGAACTGAAATCGCGGCGTTCAAATTTCACATCCACATTAATGGGCGAGCGTTCATTATCAAGGCCTTCAGCAAAGTAACGGCCTTCTTCTAAATCATAGGTAACTTCCAGTGTTGAGTAGACCATAGGCACTTCATAGTAGTTAACCGTATGAGCTTCCGTTACTTGAACTAACTTACCATCTTCATTGTGTTCTTCGGCCAATACAATTTGCCAAGTATCTTCATCAAAGTAATAGCGACGCTTAGTATAAATGTGATTCATACCGGTACGAAGAGTGGCTTCTACGACCCAAACGCGGTGAGGTTCATAGCGTACAAGATTTGGATTAATGAAGTCTTTTTTAGCGATGTCCGAGATACGCAGGTGACCACCATGCAGCTTATAAGCATTGTAAGGAATGTACTTCTCTTGCTTACCCACTAACGTCCAATCATATAGATTTGGTGCACCGTTAAACATATCTACTTGGTCGATGGTACGAATACCGTTGCTATCAATGTCGGCGGTATCGTAAGACAAATCCGGTGTACGGCGAACTCGACGCTGACCTGGCATGTAGATCCAAGACTTACGAGGTGAACGGATTTGGTCCAGTGTTTCATGTACCAATGTCATTTGGCCCGATAACTTAGCAGGACTTAAGGTTTTGCGCTTAAGGTAGAAAATTTTATTATCAATTTCTGGCAGGGTCACACCTGGCTCAGAGTAGGCGAAATAATACTGATATTCGCGAGTCGTAATACCCTGATCGCCAGATTCAGTGGTATTAAGCGTTGATGAGGTAAATTCCCAACTTAAAGCACGGTAACGTAATGTGTGGTTCCATAATACTTCCGCGCCACTAGCAGGCAATGGAAAAGGGCTTGCCATGATGGTATCGCTAACGCCGGTACCGTATGGCTGAAGTTCTGCCGTCACGGCATTCTTTTTCACCGCATCATAAACAAACTGCGGATATGCGGCACTACGGTGGCTTGGGTAAACGTTAATAGAATATTCAGGGTGACGCTGTAACAACGCAACCTGGCCTGGTGTTAAAAACTCTTTGTACTTATTGACGTTTTTCCCGGTAATAACATGCATTACACGATCTGCTGCATATGGGTCAGGATGAAATTGGCCTTTATTAAAACCAGGAATAGGTGACGTGATGCCGCCTTTCCAAGCGGGAATACTACCAGAGGCATTACCGGCTTTTTCAGCCCCCATAGGGGTTAAGTCCATACCGAGACGGTTGGCTTCTTGTTGCGTCACTTTTGCCCAAACCGACGATGCGGTTAAAACACTGAATAATAAAACGGATAAGCTAATAGCGCGGTTCACAGTCGCTCCTTTTTTTATATTTATCCCCATAAGACATAAAGCCTTAAGGTTAAGTATATGCTGCAATTTTTCAGTTGCGCACTTTATCATAATTCATACCTAAGGATTAGACTTGCAACGCATAAATCTAACAAAAAATTGTCCCCCTAAAATGCGAAACGATGGTACCAATAGAGTGAGCAATCGCTCACTTCTAATGAATAGCCTACAAATTCAACAGTTTATGGATGTGAACTCGCCTGACTGTTTTGCTCATGCATTATTTAGTTAAGATTCCCGAGACCAAAAAAGCAAAGTAACATCACACAGGACCATGACTTGACGCTAGATAGAGGGATTTGGGGATAAAAAGCGGCAGAAAATAACCTCAGTCATCATTCAAAAATAGACCGATATATACTTTTAAAGGCTTCAAAACGCATACCTAAGTGGTTTCATAATGAAATTATGGCAAAAACGACAGCTTCACAATATTTGACCTAGGGCGCTTTAAATGTGCTCGCCTAATATTCGTCGGAAATTTTCACGGCTGTGCAGTAAAACCGTTTCCAAGGGCTGATCACGTAAGCGGGCAACATATTGTGCAATTTTTGGCACATTTAACGGGGTATTTTGCTCATGTCGAGCAAAGGCAGGGGGCATGTCCGGACTATCGGTTTCTAGTGTGTAACCGTCATCGGGTAAGGCCGCTACCATTTTATGCATGGCTTTCGCCCGCTCATAGGTCAGCGCGCCACCCAGTCCCAGTACAAACCCTTGTTTTATATAACGGCTTGCCTGCTGAGAACTACCAGAAAAACCATGAATAAAGCCACCGACTTTAAAGGCCGCTTGAGAAACCTCACGGGCAAGCTGGTCATGGGCTTTACGACAATGAACAACCAAGGGCAAGTTATAAGCGCTAGCTAATTCCAGCTGACCGCGAAAATACGTAAATTGCTGTTCATGTGTAGGGGCCTCTAACAAGAAATCTAGGCCGCACTCCCCAATGGCATCTGGTTTAAATCGATTAATAGCGTCCTCTAAACGTGATAAGTCGTCTAAACAATGCTCGGACAAAAAATAAGGGTGCAAACCTAGGGCAACTCGAACCAGCTCAGGGTATGTTTGTTTAAGGGACATAACACGATCAAAGAAACGCGCCTGCGTTGCGGGAATTAAAACCCCTTCGCAACCCTGTGAGCGTAACTGTGCAAACAATGCTTCTTGATCAAAATCGTCAAAATCCAGATGACAATGACTATCCACCCAACCCATCTAACACTCCTAAAGCACCTTTAATAACAAAACCCTAAAAGACAACCAAACCTTAGGTTAACTCGTATAAAAATTATACAGACTTGAAATTTAATCCTTTGCAACTATGTTCAATAGATATTGACCAAGCAAAAAGACTAAACTGTCCATTGTGTTGGTCGATAGTATTAATAACATGAATACGCTTCCAGAAGGGAGTATGTTATTGATATTGCAGGACCCGGCAAGGTTTTTGCTTTTATATAATTGAAGTCAATAACTAGCCGATCCTAGGGCGCCCGAGGAGGTAAGCCATGGATATCAGCAAACAAGAGCTTAGAGATCAAATCATTCACCCCACCCTTGAATACTTAGGCAAGGCAGGGACCGCCGTCGAAAATTTATTAGTGGCCATTGTCACTCAAAAACAGCACACCCATTCAGGGTCTCAACACAACCATAAAGGGTTAGGCCCCTACGGCATCGATACCTCCACTCACCAAGTGGTTTGGGATAAATATCTAGCTTTTCACCCTGATTTAGCCAGCCGCATTCGAGGTCTGGCCTCTCAGCGGGCTTTTCTAGAAGACCCTCACAGTGAGCTTGTGACAAACCTATGTTATGCCACGGCCATAGCCTGGGTGATTTATATTTTGCACCCACAAGAGCTGGCCCATTGCTTCTCATAATATTTATCTAACGATGCAAGCCCATAAAGCTTGCATCTAGGTATCTATTATACCTTTGCGTGAACACGCTTTATAATACTCGGTTTTTTAAGAAGCACCCTTTTGTCTAAACACGTTTTTCACTTTAAACAATTCTCCATCGCACAAGATCAATGCGCCATGAAGGTCAGC
>MDTG01424935.1_pt1 | contig 28122 bp, 31 predicted proteins | sample 811421 | NCBI WGS metagenome assembly MDTG01 (sample SAMN05326645, study PRJNA326480) | marine metagenome | isolation source: seawater | place: Pacific Ocean: South East | collected 2011
ACTAAAAGAAAATAATTAATTTGGTGGAGCTGAGGAGGCTCGAACTCCTGACCTCTTCGATGCCATCGAAGCGCTCTACCAACTGAGCTACAGCCCCATCTGAACCTAGAATAAGGGGATTTATATAGATTTTATAAGAACCAAAGATAAGTATCCCAAAAATCTACAAGCAAAGTAATTATTACAACTATAATTAATGTAATTCCAACACCAATAAGGACTTTATAAAGCTTCTCTGTTTGCAATTCCTTATTAAGAAGCTCTAAAGTATCTTCAGAACTTTTCTTCCAAAACTCATGACTCTCTTTCTCCATCTGGCTCATTTCCTTTTTAGTAGTAGCAGTCCATTCTTCATATTCTCTAGCCAATTCTTCATGGGCTTTTTCTAGTCTTTCTATTTCTTTTTTTCTTTCTTTGAAGTCCATATCAATATCTTACCTGATACCTATACATAGTACCCATATTCCTAATACATATATTCATACGCCCCCCCTGTGCGCATACTGACCGAAATAGTCCTGTTGTTTAAATTCTAATAATGTATCTGGTCTATTCATTACTTATCATATTCTTGCTCTAACCTATACTTAACATCTTCTTTTTTATAAGTGCCAGAAATTTCTTTCCATTCATCTTTTGATTTATCAAAGAACCTACAACGATATCTTTTACTAACCATGTCATTAGCTACGTCTCTTTTTAATTCATAAACTAATTTAACTTTTTTAGTTTCTTCATCTTTTAATTCGTATCTTTCCCACATGAATTTATTTTTGAACAAAGTGAAACTTATGGAAGTTTTTTTGCTGCTTCCTGTAGAAATTTAATAGTATCAACAGGCTCTTCGGTTGCAAGAGGTTCTCCCATAATAACTAAGTTTCCGTGAATAATGAATTCCGTATACATTGGCTCTCTCCTAGAAGCACAATTTCCATGCACACCATAACCGGCATGACCTCTACATTCTATTCTTTCTACTTTTGGTCCATGGGCAATATTTCTATCTTTTACTTCTAATATTTCAGTTTGTTCTTCTCCAACTACATTGCCTAATGTTTTAGCTAAATCAACAGATCCATATCTTATAATTGCAACCTCTCTTCCTTTTAGAAATCCCCATTTTGCATCTGTTGCCTCTGGAAATTTTGTTTCAAAATCTCCTTTCATTTTTATTCCGATGCTGGATAAATCATCTAATGAAAATATAGTAGTGACTTCTTGAAGAGAATCTTTTTCTTCGCATCCTATCAAGAAGATAAGGCATACTATTAAAAATATTTTTTTTATATGAATAGAAAGCATTATTAGAATCTAAATTTATAATTAATTTGGAAGAACAGGTTCTATCAAAATAATTTCTCTGTGGGCATGGTGACCTCTAATAAAGTCAACATTTTCCTTCCACCAATCGGTTCCATAAAATTTTGCTTCTTTTTCTTCAATTTCATCTTTACTATTAAAAGTTCTAATATGAATGAATTGTGTATTTTCTTCATTAACCCATGCACTTTGTAGTTCCATCCCAGCTTCTATAATCTTTGATATTAACTCTTCATTAAAAAGTTTTAACCAACTTTCCATCATTCCTTTATTTATTGTGTATATTCTTAGCTGACCTACCATTTTTATCTCCTAAAATTTTGACTATATTTTAATGCTTATTATTTTATATCTATTGCAATAAAATCACAGACTCTTTGATAATTACTATAATTAGGGTCTTTTTTTAAACCTATATATAAATTATTTATGAAGCATTTGTGGTAGCCAGATAGTGTTTCCGGGTTTGATTTCAAAAATTCTTTATATTCATTTGCTGACTTCGTGTCTTCAAATCTAGTGGCAATCACATTTAAAAGAACAGGGTATCTTCTTGTTAACTCCATAGCATTGCCTTCGGAAATCACATACTCATATGTACCAACAAAATAATTACTATCAACAATCGAGCTGCCACCACCACCTTCAAAACCAATATCTCTTAGGTCATCAAAAGTATAAACTTTTTCAGTGCACCCAATAACAAGAATAAGCAATGTTATTGTTAATAGTATTTTTTTCATAATTATAAAAATACCAGAAAGTTCCTAAACCTAAAATTTTGATCTGATTTAAAATTGAATTCCATCATTAAGTTATAGATAATTAATAAATGAACAATTTTAGTACTTATTTACAAGAAAAAAATTTTGATTTGTGGAAATTAGCCAATGTTGATCACCCTTTTGTTAAAGGGTTAGGAGATGGTTCATTGCCTTTGGATAAATTTCAATATTATTTGAAACAAGATTACATATTCCTGTTTTATTATTGCAAGGTTTTAGCGCTAGCTTCATCTAAATCAAATACTGAAAATATTATGAGCAAATGGGTAAGTTTATTGGATGAAACTTTAAATTCTGAAATGAACTTGCATAGAAATTTTTGTAAAGAGTATGGAATATCTGAAACTGAATTAGAAAATACTGAAAAAGATTCTTCTACAGAAAAATATTGTAATTTTCTTCTAAAAAATGCAGAAGAAAACTCAATAGAATTTATTGCAGTTTCTCTTTTACCGTGCCAATGGGGGTATCAAGAAATAGGCCAAAATTTATCTAAAAATCCTAATCTTGATCCTAAGTCTTTTAATTATAAATGGATTGAGTCTTATAGCTCACCAGAGTATCAAGACGTAACAAATTGGTTGAAAAATTATGTTGATGAAATAGGCAAAGATTTAAACTTAGTTAATAAGGATATATTTAATAAATTATTTCAGTCTGGTATAAAATTTGAGATTGAATTTTGGGATTCTGCATGGAACTTTAATAATAGGTAATTTAAAGTTTAAGCCCCACATTGTATATTTTTTTTAACATTTTAATTCGCTTATCTTTGCTAACAAATGGAACTCTCCAAAAAGGGTAAAACTTTGTTTTCTTAAAACCTATTACATTAAAACATCCTCTTTTTATCCTTCTAATTGGAAGATTAAAGAACCACAACTTTGTAGCAAATTGAGGAGATCCATATGTTTGAATAATTAAAGCATTTTTATCATTTAAGTTTCCAACAGGTTTGCCAAAATTTCCTACGATAGTTTTAAATGAGTAAGCAAAAGGTGTTGTCATTACTCGATCAATCCAGCCTTCAATAATTGCAGGAGCTCTAAACCACCAGGTGGGATAAACAAATACTAATGTATCAGATTCAGACACTAATTTTTGATATTTTTTTGCGTCTTGCTTATCCTTTTCTAGATCATATACTGGATTAAATTTTTCTTTATAAAGATCTAATACAGTAACTTTATTATTACCCTCTAATGCTCCGTTTTTAAAACTTTCAGCTAATGCATGACAAAAACTTTTTTTGTTTGGATGGCCCAATATTATAAGAATATTTTTATTTTTTTTATTCATAATTAAATTAATTTGATTCTAGAGTTAGAGCTAAGTCAGAACAATTCTGTGTTGAATAACTTAAATCGAGTCCTGAACATAAAATTATAGCATTACCATATACTACATAATCAAGATACTTAGCTCTTACAGAGTTTGCTTCACTTCCGCTCATACTTGAATTATTTCTTGACCTCCTATCCTGAATGCCTTCTTTCCACGATGAAGCTGATTTTTTTAGAACTGCATTATCACCGATTACTTCCTCAACAAAAACAATACCCTTGTCAAGAGCTAATTGTTGAGATGGATAAATTCTAATTTCATAGTCTATTGGTTTATTTAAATTATTTTTCCAGAAGCCAAACCAAGCTCCTTGAGCAGCATCTAATTCAGAAACATCATATTCCTTGTTAATTTTGAATCCTATATTTTTGAAATTTTCAATTGTGTATACTTCGTTTTCATTAGAAATTTTCTCAATCTGATTATTACTAGGATCTGAAACATCTTCATTAGCGCAACCAAAAATAAAAGTCATAACTATTATTAAAAAAAAAGTTTTAATATTAATTTTCATTATCAAAAAGATCTGCATTCATGACTTTGTTCCATGCCAATACAAAATCATTTTTAAATTTTTCCATAGAATCATTGCTGGCATATACTTCAACTAATGCTCTAAGTTGTGAATTTGATCCTAGGGCTAGATCTATTCTTGAGGCAGTTCTAACTTCGCCTCCGGTTATTCTGTCTGTTGCGATATAAGAATTACCTGTTCCATTTGGTGACCATTTTACAGACATATCTAAAAGCAATTTAAAATAATCGTTTGATAGCTCATTGATTTTTTTTGTAAATAATCCATATCCGTTATTGCTTATTCCTAGCGACCTAAGCCCTCCAACTAGAACAACCATTTCAGAAGCAGTTAGGCCGAGAAGTTGAGCTTTATCAAGCATCATTTCTTCCGGAGAAATAGATATGTTGTTTTTATGAAAATTCCTAAAACCATCTGAAATTGGCTCAAGCACAGCAAATGAATAAATATCTGTATTTTCTTGAGTAGCATCCCCTCTACCTTTTACAAAAGGGACTTCAACCCCAGAGGCTTTTTCAATAGCTATATTGCCAGCATAAATAATAATATCGGCGATGGAAGCATTGGTTTCATTGGATATTTTTTCATAAATTTTTATAATTTTAGATAAATTTTCAGGTTTATTTACTTCCCAATTCTTTTGAGGCTCAAGTCTTATTCTAGCTCCGTTTCCACCACCTCTCATATCTGAATTTCTGAATGTTGATGCACTTGCCCAAGCAGTTTCAATCATATCTTTCAAAGGTATCTCACTTGATAAAATCTTTTCTTTAACATCCCCTAAGTCATAATTAGGATTACCTGCTGGAATTGGATCTTGCCAAATTAAATCTTCAGATGGAGCCTCAGGACCCATATAACGTGTTTTTGGCCCCATATCTCTATGAAGTAATTTAAACCAAGCACGAGCAAAAGCATCTGCAAATTCTGTTGGATTTTCATGAAAATGCTTGGAAATTTTTTTATAAGCAGGATCTTGAATCATTGCTATATCTGCTGTTGTCATCATTGTTGGAACTTTTATAGAAGAATCTTCTGCATCTGGAGCCAGGTGATTATCGTCTTGATTAATTGCATGCCATATATGAGCACCTGCTGGACTTTTTGTTAATTCCCATTCATAACCAAATAAAAGATCAAAGTACCCATTATCCCATTGTGTGGGATTAGTGGTCCAAGCACCTTCAATCCCACTTGTTATTGTGTCTCTTCCTACACCCGATCCATATTTATTAGTCCAGCCAAAACCCATGTTTTCAATTTCAGCACCCTCAGGTTCTTTTCCAACATTTTCATCTGGCGCAGCACCATGTGCCTTTCCGAATGTATGCCCACCAGCGACCAAAGCAACAGTTTCTTCGTCATTCATAGCCATTCTCCCAAAGGTCTCTCGAATATCTTTGGCACTAGCTATTGGGTCAGGATTGCCATCAGGTCCTTCAGGGTTTACATAAATTAGGCCCATTTGAACTGCTGCAAGCGGATTATCAAGTTCTCGCTTACCCTTATATCTTTTGTTATCCAGCCATTCTTTTTCTATTCCCCAATTTATATCTTCCTCCGGTCCCCAAATATCTGCCCTACCTCCGCTAAAGCCAAAAGTTTTGCCTCCCATAGACTCGATAGCAACATTTCCAGCAAGAATTAATAAATCTGCCCAACTGATTTTTTCGCCATATTTTTGTTTTATTGGCCAAAGCAATCTTCTTGCTTTATCTAAGTTTCCATTGTCTGGCCAACTATTTAAAGGCGCAAAGCGTTGAGCCCCTGTTCCTCCTCCTCCTCGACCATCTGAATTTCTATATGTTCCAGCTGCATGCCAAGTCATTCTTATAAAAAAAGGTCCGTAGTGACCATAGTCGGCGGGCCACCAATCTTGGGAGTCGGTCATCAAAGCATTTAAATCTTTTTTAAGGCTTTCATAGTCTATTTTTTTAAATTCATTCCTATAGTTAAAATCTTCCCCCATTGGGTTGGTCTTTTTATCATGCTGATGAAGAATACTTATATTTAATTGGTTAGGCCACCAATCTTTATTTGATGTACCTGATGAACTATATGTTGACATTGCTCCGTGCATTACTGGGCATTTTTTCTGATTCTCCATTTAAAAACTCCTTATATACTAATTATAAATAATTTCAGAAAATTACCAATAGAAAAATTAAGAATTTGTTATAGGCTCTTTTTACTGACTCATGAACGATCTCTTTATCTTTTAAATTTAATCCATTAAAAAGATTTTCATTCAAAACTTTTTGCTATAATTGTGCACGATTTTAGAGCCTCATCTTCATTATAGCCTGGGCAGAATAATATAAAATTTCCATAAATTATATATGCTTGATATTTTGGAATTGGGATTCCATTTCCAGCTCCGCCAGCAACATTAGAAGGCTCAGAAATCTTTTGCCTATGTTTTAGATTTTCTAAAAAAAATGAGCATTGCTTTTTTATGCAACCATCTTCTCCACTAATATTTTCTGCATATTGTTCCCCGTATTCGACAGCACTTTTATGAGAATCATAAAATCTAATTTCATAGTCATTAGGCTCTCCTTGATCATTTTTGATGAACCCATAATATGCAGAAATTACATTAGGCAAACTTTCAACATTATATTCAATACTTTGCTTAAATTTTATTTCTTTAAAATCTTCTATAGTAAATTTTTTATCGACTTCAGTTATTTTTTCTAATGGTATAAATTCTGGCTCTGAAGAACATGAATATAATAAAATTGCAAATACGAAAAGAGTAATAATTTTTCTCATAATTTAAATGATATATTTGTTATATGTACGTGTCTATTGATTTTCAAGTGAAGGCTCTAATCTGGAAGTAATTGAATTACAGTTCCTTTTAGAAATTTCTTGGGTTCTTCCTTCACATAGAATAACTACATTTCCATAAATATAAAATTCATTAAATTTTGGCTGCCCACAGTCGGCGCTATTCTTCCCGCCATCAAATTGATCTCCAATGCAAACTCTTGCATCTCGCAAACCTTCTTTCCATCTTGGGTTATGACTTTTCTTTAATTTTGCTTCAGGACCAACGCGCTCTTCAGCATACCCAGTTCCGTAATTTATGGCATCCTCATGAGAGGGATATATTCTTAGCTCATACTCTACAACTTTTTTACCTTTACCTTCTTCTGAAGGCTCATTAAATTTTATAAAACCAAAATATGCAGATAATGCTTTTGGCAATTCTTCTACTTTGTATGCTTTATTCTTTTTGAGGCCTATAGAAGTAAAATCTTCTAATTTTAATTGCTTATCTTGTGGTGTAACTTTTTTCATAATTGGCTCTTCTACTTTTTCTGATGAGCATGAAATAAGAATCATTGAAAACAACGAAGTAATTATTATTATTTTAAAAATTTGAAGCATATTATTTAATTTCTGGATATGAATTCCATGGTTCATTTGATTCAATTAATTTTGAGAATGCAAGAATGAGATTTTCTTTCATTAGGCCCCCTACTACTTGCATTCCTATAGGAAGGTTATCTTTGCTTCTTGTTACCGGGATGCTTGCAGCAGGATTTCCTGTTAGATTAAAAATATATGTGAACGGAGTCCAATCCCAAAAGGGACTGCCACACTTAATGCCATTAATTTCTTCAGGATATTCATTAATTTTAAATGGCTTTACTGCTATGGTTGGAGTAATTAATAAATCATAATTATTAAAAATCGATTGAGTGTATTTTCTATATTTTCCAATGTTATTTAATGCTTCAAATAATGATGCACCTGAAATATCTTTTCCATGCTGTATATTGGTTCTAAAATAATCTGTAAGGCCTTCTCTATTTTTTTTATCGTCTATTAAATGGGGTGTCATAAGATAACTTCTAGAGCACCAAAAATCAAACCAAGTTCTAAATAGCATTTCTGATTCATCTGGGTAAAAGTCTATTTCTTCTACAGAAAATCCTAAGCCATCAATTTTTTTTACAGTTTTTTCTATGGATTCAATTACTTCTTTGTCAGCTAATGCACCTCCAACTCCTTTAGAAAAAGCAATTTTTATACCATCTAGATTAGTATCTGAGAAGTTTGTGAATGTAGGGTTTTCTTCTCCTATAGTCCCATTTTCTCCATCTTGATGAAATCCTGACATAACTTCAAGTAATATTGCAGAATCTGTAACATCAATTGACATAGGACCAGTGGTTGAAAAATTTATTTCATTCCATTTTGTGTTGTTATGAACCCTTCTTGGTATTCTTCCTTGAGTTGGTTTCAATCCAAAGATTCCACATAAGGAAGCTGGAATCCTGATTGAACCTCCGCCATCAGACCCTTGAGCAATTGAAGTCATACCTGAACAAATACTTACTGCAGATCCCCCACTGGAACCTCCGGGAGTAAGTTCTTCATCCCATGGATTTCTAGATATTCCAAAAACTCTATTTTCTGTAGTGCCGGCATTTCCATATTCGGGAGTATTAGTTTTTCCAATAATTATTCCTCCTGCTGATTTAATTCTTTCTACAGAAATTGCATCTTCTTCAGCAATAATATCAGCTGGTATTGATCCAAATGTGCATCGCATATTTTTTACAGGTTCAAGATCTTTTATCGGAATTGGTATTCCATGTAGAGGCCCTAAATCTTTACCTTTCATCACGGCTTCTTCAGCTTCTTTTGCTTTTTTTAAAGAGCCTGCTTGGTCAAGAGTTATATAAGCTCCAAATCTGGAATTAAGAGAATTAATTCTTTCAAAAGTTTCATTCATAATTTCCACTGGAGAGATTTCTTTAGAAGAAATCATTTTCCTTAATTTGTTTATTGGCATATATCCAATTTTTTCCATTGCTAGTCTCCTTTACTTTCTAAAGATAATGCTAAATCAGTGCAGTTTTGTATTGCATAAGTTAAATCTAATCCCGAACAAAGAATTATTGTATTTTCATATACTAAATAATGAATATACTTTGCTCTTACGGTGTTAGCACTACTGCCACCATAACTTTTATCTCTCCTTGTTCTCCTGTCTTGAATTCCTTCACTCCAAGAAGATAATGATTTTTTTAAAATTGCTTCATCTCCAATAACTTCATCTACAAACTTAATTCCATAATCAAGAGCTAATTGATGACTTGAGTAAATTCTTATTTCATAATCAAGAGCTTTGCCAACATTATTTTTCCAGAAACCAAACCAAACACCTTCAGCATTTTCAAGCCCCGAAACGTCATACTCTTTATTTATTTTAAAATTGGAATCTAAAAAATTATCTATAGAATATGTTTTTCCATTATCAGTAAATTTATCAAGAGCTATATTTTGTTCTTCATCTTCTCCACAACCATACACAAAAATCATTAGGCTTATAATTAAAAATATATTCTTCATAATTCTCTCTCTATAACTATCTTAAATTATTATTATTTATTCTTAAAATATGGAAGATACGACATAGAGTATTATGGCTCAATAATTTAAATATTATATAATAATAATTAATGAATTTATTTGAATATAGTGGCAGGAAAGAATCTCTCTCCTCATCCCCTTTGTCTACAAGAATGAGGCCAAAATCTCTTGATGAATTTATTGGCCAAGAACATATATTAGGAAAAGGAAAAGCTTTATATAACCTTGTAGAAAACAAAACAATTCCTTCAATGATTTTTTGGGGTGGACCCGGCACAGGAAAAACAACCTTAGCAAAGATAATAGCTCAGAAATCTAATATGAATTTTAGATCTCTTTCTGCAGTATCTTCAGGGCTGGCTGATATAAGAAAAATTTCAGATGAGGTTATTTTTCAAAGAAGTACGTCGTCAAAAAAAACTATATTATTTTTAGATGAAATTCATAGATTTTCTAAGAGTCAGCAAGATTCCCTATTGCCTCTTATAGAAGAAGGAATATTAATATTAATTGGAGCAACAACTGAACACCCTGGATTCTCTATAATTAACCCTTTAATTTCAAGAGTAAAGATTTTTAAATTTAATCCTCATAATGAGGAGTCTATTAATATTATTTTAAATAAAACTATTAGAAACAAAGAAGAGTTTTTTTCTGATTCTGACATAATTATAGAAGAAGATGTAATAAATATATTATCAAAAGGTTGTGGTGGTGATGCCAGAAAAGCTATAGATACTCTTGAGCTAGCTATCCTTTCTTCTAAGGTAATTAATAATAAGAAATTGATATCAAAAAATGCTATTACGGACCTATTAAAAAATAATTTCATATATGACAGACAAAGCGACAACCATTACAGTCATATTTCAGCATTTATAAAATCAATAAGAGGCTCTGACCCTAATGCTGCAATATATTATTTGGCCAGAATGTTAAGAAATGGAGAGGATCCATTATTTATTGCTAGAAGATTAATAATTAGCGCCTCTGAAGACATAGGCTTAGCAGACCCCAATGCTATGTTAATAGCTAACTCTGCTTTTGAATCAGTTAATAAAATAGGTATGCCTGAAGGTAGAATTCCTTTGGCAAATGCAACTATATATTTGTGTTTAGCAGAAAAAAGTAATTCTTCTTATTTAGCAATAAATTCTGCACTAAATGAAGTTGAAGCAAATCCCATAAATGATATTCCTTTACATCTAATGAATGCTGATACAGCCTTAGATAAAAAATTAGGAGTTGGAGAAGGATATACTTATGATCATGACTCAAAAGAAGGGTTTATAAAAAAGAATAATTTTCCTGAAAAAATACAAAATAAGGATTTTTATAAGCCTAATGAAAGAGGCATAGAAATAAAACTTAAAGAAAAGTTTGAGAGGCTGTGGTTATCCGAATAATTATTTTTCTTTTAGCCTTCCAACGATACTGAGAATAATTGCAATTACTCCAAAGCCAGCAGATAAAATAAAAGAATAATTCATTGCCTCAGATAATATTTTTAATTCTGATTCGGACCCATTAATAAGCTCTCCTATTTGAACATTTAGTCCATATGAAATCAAAATAGAAGTAATAAGGATAGTAGATATTGAAATTCCAAATACGCTTCCAATATTTCTTATTAGAGCATTAAATGCACTTATTAAACCATGATGACTAGATGAAATTTTTTCTAAAGTTTCACTAGTATTTGGTGCCATCCAAAGCCCATTAGAAATTCCATTTATGAATGATATGGACAGAATGTATATTAGGGGAGGGTCATTTCCCGCTATAACAAATAATATCCATGTTGTAGTTAAAAGAGATAGCCCACTTAATATGAATTTAAGGGTTCCAAATTTATCTGATAATCTTCCGCCTATACTTCCTGCCAATGACATGCCTAAAGCATTTAAGAAGATTAGTATTCCTGTCATCCCCACACTATATTTTAGGACTATTGTTGAATAGAAAGGAATAATAAACCAAAAAGGGCCATTTGAAGTAAAGCCAAATAGTCTAGCTAGAACAGCAAAAGAAAATCTCCAACTTGAAAATAACCTTAAATCAAACATTGGGTTTTTGCTTTTAGTTTGAGATCTAATAAATAAATAAATAAGTGAAATGCTTACGATCCATATTAACCAATAAAAAAACGAAGAATAAGAAATGCTAAATGGATTAGATATATTTAAAATAATAAGAATTATAAATAAAGCAGAATAAATAGCTCCCTTAAAATCAAATTTAATTCTTTCTTTACTTGATGATCCTATTAACTCATCTTTCAAAATATAATTTGCCAATATAAATCCTATTGCAGTTGGGAAGAACATAATCAAGAATATGTATCTCCATCCAAAGAATTCAGTCACCTGACTGCCCACTAAAGGACCCGCAATTCCTCCTACCCCAACAGCAAAAGTAATCATCCCTAAACCTCTACCTTTTTCGTTATCCGGAAAAACTGCCAAAACGATTGCCATAGTTACTGCTTGAAGCATTGATGCCCCTATAGAACCCACAATCCTTCCAGAAAGCAGTAATGAAATATTAGAAGAAAAAAAACATATTATCGCTCCCAATGCAAATAAGGACATGCCGAGCAACTGAATTTTTCTTCTGCCAGCAATATCAGCAAGCTTTCCTAATGGAAGTAATGTGCTACTTACTGCTAATCCACCTATAATCGTCACCCATGAAACAACTCCAAGGCTTACAGCAAAATCTTCAGCTATTTTTGGCAAAATTACATTTAGTGCCGACGCATCCATTACCATCACAAACAATGACAAAGAGACCACAATAAATGCTTTCCATTTATATTGCATTTATTCGTTTAAATTATCCCAAACAGATAAAGGAGATGCAGCATGTAGCCCTGCATCAATGGGAATTACAGTTCCAGATATCCACCTTGACTCTTCTGTTGCTAAAAAAACTGCAGCCCAGGCAACATCCCACGCATTTCCTTCAGTGCCTAAAGGACCTGCTTTTCTTCTGAGCTCTCTAATATCTTCGGGTATTTTTTTTATTGAATTTGGAAAAGATCCATGCACATGACCAGGCGCTAAACAATTAACTCTGATTTTTTCTCGCCCGTGGTGAACTGCCATTAATCTTGTTAAATGAGATACCCCAGCTTTAGCAACAGAATAAGGAACATTTTTAGATCCACCTGCTCGTAAAGCATCAATTGATGAAATATTTATAATAGACCCTCCTCCAGATTCTGACATTACGGGAACAACATATTTGGACATTATTACTGCGCTTTTCAAATTAGAATCAATTGCTTTTTGCCAGTTTTCTTCCTCAACTTCAGTCACCATTCCTCTTCCAAAACTTCCAACATTATTAAATAAAATATCAATCTTTCCAAATTGATCTAAACACTTTTTTACTATTGATTTGCACCCTTCTTCTTTAGTGCAATCTTCAGCAATAACTAACCCTTCTCCGCCTTCATTTTCTATTTGGCTTAAAGTAGATTTTGCTCTGTCAGCATTTATATCATTTATTAATATTTTAGCTCCTTCTCTTGCCATTAATATTGATGAAGCTTGGCCAATTCCAGTAATTTCGCCGCGTGTACCTGCCCCAGTAATTAAAGCCACTTTATTTTTTAATCGATCTGTCACTATTATCCTAACCAAGGCTTAGGTGGGAATGCATAAATATCCGTAACAACATCAATGACACATGGTTTATTTGAATCAACAGCCTCTTGTATAGCTGAAGAAATTTCATTTGGATTCTCAACCCTAATTCCCTTTGCACCTAAACTTTCTGCAACATTTTTAAAATTAGTTTCTTTAAATTTCCAAAGATCTCCATGGTTGTGAGTAAGTTTTCCTCCGTAAGCTCTCTCGTTTACTCCAATCTCTTGATTTAAAGAACTATTATTATTAACTATTGTGATTGAATTTAGATTCCATCTTACCGCAGTTTCAATTTCACTAAGGTGATACCAAAATCCTCCATCACCTGTGAAACAAATCACAGTATTATCCGGGTTAGCAGCTTTAGCTCCAAGGCTTGCAGGAAATCCCCAACCCAATGATCCTGCGGCTCTAATATATTGCTGAGAAGAGTTATTAAAATCAACCATTGTTCCACTCCATATTCCTGAATGACCTGTATCAGAAACTAGGATAGAATTTTCAGGAAATAAAGTTGATATATCTTTGCATAATCTTTCTGGTCTAATAGGTGAGTCTTCAGAAATCATCATCATTTCAACCTCATTTTTTGAATCTTTTTTAAATTCATCAATTTTACTGATCCAGTCACTTCTATCAGATAAATTTACTTGCTTAACTTTATTGTTAATAAGATTTAAAGTTACTTTTGCATCTCCAACTGCTGAAGCTTCAACAGGATAATGCTTACCAATTTCTTCAGGGTCGATATCAATCTGTATAACTTTAGATTCTGCTCTAGGGACTTGCCAGTCAAGAGTGAGCTGACTGTCAGTCTGACTTCCAATAAATATAACTAAATCTGAAGAAAGCACAGATTTATTTGCAGAGGTATTTGAGTAAAGACCAGGTATACCTACATTTAATTTATGATTTCCAGGGTAAACATCTTTTCCATTTAATGAGGTAGCTACAGGAATAGAAAGTTTTTCAGATAACTCTAGAAGTTCATTTTGAGCTCCTGAAGTCTTTACACCTCCACCAGCAATTATTATTGGTCTTTTTGATTCTAGAATTTTAATAATTATTTTTTCAATACTTTTAGTTTCCGGTATTTGGCGTAACGCAGGAACATTAATATATTCTTTTTCAACAATAAGATTTTCTTTAATTTCACCCATGTCTATTCCTTCACCAAGCTGCCCAGGTATTTCAATATGAGAAGGACCCGGTTTGCCTGTAGTTGAAACACGAAAAGCCTGTCTTAAAGTTTCCGGTAGTTGTCTTGGATCATTAATCCTTACACTTGATTTTGTAACACTCTTGAACATAGATAAGTCATCTATTTCTTGGTAAGTGTTTCTGTTTCTTGTTTCTGTATAAGGTCCACCTGTAATTGCAATTACAGGAGAGCATGCTAAAAAAGGATCTTTTAAAGCCGCAGCTATATTTGCAGCTCCTACTTTTTGTGCCATGCAAATTCCAGGTTTTTTACTCGCTCTTGCATAACCATCAGCCATGTAAACAGCTGATTTTTCACTATGAGGCATAATTCTTTTTATATTTGTATTTTTATCTATTTCAGCTAATGCATGGGGTAATATAACTGGTATAAAAAAGATATGAGAAACTTCATAAGCCTCCATAAAATTGGATACGAATGTTGACCCTTTCACGTTTGCTCCTTACTATCTTATTCAAGATAGTCTAAATCAAGTGGATTTAAATTGTAAGAATGTCATACGAATTTGAAAAAGAAAAGATTTATAGAATGCCAACCCATTTTGGACCTAGTCTTGGGCCAAGACAGGGGCCAAATGGAAGAAAATTTGAATGTAAAGATAATCCTAAATCGAAATCTATTTCTGTAAGCTTTTTAACAAATCCAGATCAAATTGAATCTTTTTTACCTCCGAATTTTTCACTATATGGCCAACCTATAGTTACTGTAACAGCAAGCTATATGAAAGAAATAGAATGGTTAGCAGGCCGAGGATACAATACTCTAGGAGTTAGCTTTCCAGTTGAATTTAGTGGAGATAAGGATAAGGCAAGAGGAAATTTTTTATTAGTACTTTGGGAGAACCTTACTGATCCGATATTAACAGGCAGAGAAGAATTAGGATTTTCAAAAATATATTGTAAATTACCTGAACCTAAATTATATAAAGATAAAATTTCTTGCACTGCAAGCTGGATGGATTTTAATTTTATGAATATAGAAATTAATAAAATTTCTTCAAGCGAAATTCCATTAAATAAGCCAAAAACAGATGACAAATATTTAAAAGGAATGCTGCATTATAAATATATTCCAAAGACAGGTGGCGCCCCAGGTTCATGGGGAGAAAAAGATATTGCTTACGCAGTATTAACACCAGAAGAGACTCCAAACAAAGTTGTAAAAAGTATTTCGCATGGGGAAGGAAAAGTTAACTTTGTTAAGGCACGATGGGAGGATATGCCAACTCAATATACTATTGTTAATGCTTTTGCAGATTTAGAAAAAATAAAATACCTTGATGCAACCGTAACTGAAACAGTAGGTCTAAAAGATATTAGCGATCAAAGAATATTATTATAAAAAATGTATGGCCTTGATAACAAAGTAGCAATAATAACCGGGGCAGGAGGCAAGAGTGGAATTGGGAGATCAGTTGCTAATCGTTTATCTGAAGAAGGAGCTAAAATTATAGTTACTGATATTGTTGAAAATCCTTACCCCGAAGAAGGATGGAATGGTCTTCCAGCAGTAATAGAAGAAATAATAGCAAATGGAGGAGAAGCGACTCAGATCTTGTCAGATGTAACAGATTTTTCCAGTATAAATAATTTAATTAAAGAGGCAATTAAAAAGTTTGGTAGAGTTGACATATTAGTAAACAATGCAGGAGCTACTGCCAACAAAGACAGGGTTGCAATATTTGATCTAGATGAAAATGAATGGGATAGAGTAATAGATGTTAATTTAAAAGGAGTTTATCTATTTTCAAAAGCCTTTTCTAAACAACTAATATCACAAAATGAAGGCGGAAAGATTATTAATATTTCTTCAATTGCAGGCAAGAAAGGATCAGAAACATTTGGTGCTTACAATGCATCAAAAGCTGGGGTTATAAGACTAACAGAATCAATAGCGCTTGATTTAGCAAAGTATAATATTAATGTTAATTCGGTATGTCCTAGCTGGGTTGATACAGAAAGGGTAGATGTATATGTCGAGCATTTATATAAAGATGATATTTCTCATCAAGAAAAAAGAAATCTTCATCTATCAAGTATTGAGGCTTCAGTTCCATTAGGCAGATATGCAACACCTAGTGATGTAGCAAAAGCAGTAGCATTTTTAAGCTCTGAAGAATCCTCTTTTATAACTGGAGCTTCATTAAATGTATCTGGTGGAATAATTGCATAATCCGATTTGGGTACCTACTAAAGAACGAATAAGAAATTCATTAATTTCTGATTTTATAAAATTCTTATCTGACAGCAATGTCCATAAGTTTGATGATTATCACTCTCTTTGGCAATGGTCTATTGATATGCCTGATGAATTTTGGTCATTATTTTGGGATTTTTCAAAAATTATTGGATATAAAGGCGATGAGATTTTAACAATAAGAAGGGACCCCACTAAGTCTAAGTTTTTTTCTGATAGTAAAATTAGTTTTGCAGAGAATATTCTAAAATCAAATGAACTTGAGAATAAAATAATTTTTTGGGCTGAAGATAAATTTAGAAGGGAATTAGATCTAGAACAAATTATTAATCAAGTCCATTCTCTCTCCAATTTTTTTATAAGTAATGGGATCAAAGAAGGAGATAGAATTGCTGGCTATTTATCCAATATTCCTGAAGGTGTAATTGCAGCATTAGCTGCTTCTAATGTTGGGGCTATATGGTCTAGTTGTTCACCTGATTTTGGGGTTGATTCAGCTGTTGATAGGTTTATTCAGATATCTCCTAAAATGCTTTTCACTAGTGATCAAGTTGTTCAGAATGGAGAGTTTGAGGAATTAAATATTAGGGTAAATGAAATAGTTTCTAGGATTCCTAGTATTGAAAAAGTAGTGGTAGCTAATTATATTCCTGGCAAGCCAAAAATTTTGGATAAGTTTAATAATTCAGTTAGTTTCAGTGAGATTATTAAAGAAAAGTCTTTTCATAATTGGAATCGATTTGATTTTAATCACCCTCTTTATATTTTATTCTCTAGTGGAACAACTGGCCCCCCTAAATCTATTATGCATGGATCAGGAGGAACTCTCATTCAGCACTTCAAAGAACATAAGCTTCACTGTGATATAAAGCCTGGAGATAAAGTTATATACAATACTTCTTCGGGCTGGATGATGTGGAACTGGTTATTATCCTGCTTAGGCTCAGGCGCATCAATAATTTTATTTGATGGAGGAATATTTAGCCCAAGACCAAAATTTATTTTTGATTTAATTGATCAGGAGGAAATTACATTTTGGGGCACTAGTGCAAAATATATTGAAGCAATAGAAAAACTTAAGTTAACCCCTAGAAAAACTCATAATTTAAAAAAATTAAAAACTATTTCATCCACAGGATCACCTTTGTCCGAGGAAAGCTTTAAATACATATATAGGGAAGTTAAAAATGATGTTCATCTTACTTCAATTAGTGGAGGTACTGATATAGTTGGATGTTTTGTTCAAGGAAATCCTAATATGCCTGTGTTTCCTGGCGAGATTCAAGTAAAGGGACTAGGGATGGATGTTGATATATTTGATGAGGAAGGAAATTCAGTAAAAGAGACTCAAGGAGAGTTAGTTTGTAAAAATAATTTTCCTAGTCAGCCAATAGGATTTTGGAATGATGATGACAATAGGAATTATTATGAAACTTATTACACAAAATATAATAATATTTGGCATCATGGAGATTTTGCTTCTGAAACAAATAATTTAGGGATTAAAATTTTTGGCAGGTCAGACACAACACTAAATCCTAGAGGAATAAGAATAGGCACGAGTGAAATTTATCGACAAATTAATAAATTTGATGAAGTTATTGATAGTTTGGCAGTATCTCACGGTGATGAAAGAATAATACTTTTTGTAAAGCTAGCAGAAAAACAAAAGTTAGATACGGATTTAATAAAAAAATATAAAAAAAATATTAAAGAAAATACTACTAGTAATCATGTTCCTAAGTTAATTATTCAGGTCCCTGATCTGCCAATAACCAAGAGTGGCAAGCTAAGTGAAATGTCAGTTAAGAGGATAATAAATAATCAAGAATTGAATAATATTCAGTCACTAGAGAATCCAGAATCAATTGAATTTTTTAGAAACCTAAATCTATAGAGCTCTAATTTTTTTAGCAAAAATAAAGCAGATTAAAGTAAATGTTAATAAAACTATTGAGGAAGCTAGGAGAGCTAATCCGATTCCATAAGCTGATGCAAGTGCAGCAATAGGAATTGTGCCTAAAGGCATTAATCCGAAATTCATTGTATAAACCCCATTAACCCTACCTCTATAATCTGGATCTGCTTCTTCCATTAGGAGTGCATTATTAAGAGATCTTCTTCCAGCATCTCCTATGCCTATAAAAAACATCATAATAATAATAATTAAAAATAGATTAGATATCGAAGTAATTAGAATAGCAATACCCGAGATTAATAATGCACTTATAAGTGCAATGCCTCTTTTTCCTTTTTTTAATCCTGCAAAAATTAATGACCCAATTAATGACCCTAATCCGATTATGCTAAGCATTAAGCCCACCGCATCTGCACCTCTAGAAAATAGCTCATCCATTAGCACCGGCATTAAACTTCTAAGCGGCATTGTTAATACAGTTGTCACCATTGCTATTACTAATAGCCATGAAAGAACTGAGTTTCCCACTATATATTTCAGACCTTCTTTTATTTGTTCTGTTCTAGATCCAGATTTGCTCTTACTTTTATAGGCATTAGGCAGAAATTGGTTAAATAATAATGCAAACAAAAATAGTAAACATATAAAAATATATACTACTCCTGGCCCAAATAATGAATATAAAAACCCTCCAATTCCTGGCCCCAAAAAGGTCATTAGAGCCATTCCAGTACCGCTCAATGCAATTGCATTTACAATTAATTTTTTTTCTACTAAATCAGGAATTAGTGATTGTCTGGCAGGTACAAGAAAAGCCCACATCACTCCTTGTAATACTGAAGCTGCAATTAAATGATAAATCGTTACGACTTCAAGAAAAATTGAAATAGCTACTATGGAAGCTAAAATTATCATTCCAAGTTGACCAAGTTGTATTATTTTTTTCTTATCAAACTGATCTGAAATAGATCCTCCAAAAATTGATAACAATAATATTGGGGGAGCAAATCCAGATCCAACTATTCCAACCGCTAAAGGGGATTGAGTTAAATCGTATGCCAATTGACTACGAGCCACAAACTGCATATTTACTGAGGCCATCAAAAAAAGATGGCCTATAAAATATATTCTGAATGCAGGATCTTTGAATGAAGAAAAGGTTGAATTTATAAATGACATATGAACCTATCATATAACAAAATGAATTTCAGAAAATTTAAGAAGATATATTAATTTCTTTCTTGCTCAAGTAATTTTTTCTTTTTATTTACTCCGCCTCGCGCACTATAACCTCCTAAACTTCCGTCAGACCTTATCACTCTGTGGCAAGGAACAAGAATTGGATAGGGATTTTTTGCACAAGCATTTGCAACTGCTCTCGCACTATTAGGAGAACCAATTAATATTGCAATTTCTTTGTATGTTCTAGTTTCTCCTGAAGGAATTTTTAAAAGTTCTTTCCAAACTTTTACTTGGAATTTGGTTCCATTAAGTTTATTTAATTGCATTGATCAAGTCCCAGCATGTTTGTAATGCAATTTCTTCTTGACCTTCGCATAAAAGTATTACGTTTCCATATATTGCGTAGTTTCCATACTTTGGAAAAATTCCTGTTGCCTGAAGACCTAGGCTTCCTTTATCTACTCCACCTCCAACTTGCCTCCTATCTTTGCTGCCTTCTTGCCAAGTTGCTTCATCTTTTCCAATTAAACCATCATTACCTGATACTTCAGCAGCCAATTCTTCTCCCATTGAAACAGCATCTTCGTGTGAAGAATAGATACGAATTTCAAAATCATTTGATTCGCCATTATTTTTCCAGAATCCAAACCAAGCACCAGTTGCTCCAGGGAGTTCTGAGACGTCATATGTTCTATTTTTTTTATAACCAACTGAAGTGAAATCCTCTAAGCTAAATATTTGCTCAGAGGGAGTTATAACTTCTAATGATTCAGAATTATCTGATGAACCACAAGCAATAATTAATGTCGTAGTAATTATTAATAAAAAAAACATTGATTTCATTTTTACGCTCCATCTGATTTCTAAAATTCATTAAGAATCGAGATCTTTTTTATCCCAAAAATACAAAGATAAAAATATTGTTACACATATTATTATAGAAAATATGACCCAATGCCAACTATGTAAACCATTATTCAATGGGTCCCCGCCTTTATAGTAATAAAATAAAGATGCATATTTAATTACTCCTAGTGATTTTAAGAACGGCTCTATTGCATAAATTATGTAAGATATTATCGCTATTGTTGCTGGCAAAGAATATGTATAGGTTGATTCGAAATGCAGTGTTCCAACTGATATTGTAAGCAATCCAAAAGTAGTTGATATAAGGAACAATTGAAAGCATACTGAAGCAATATTTTCAATCGAAATAGTTAGGCTAAAAAAATAAGCACTTATTAAAATAGCCAAAAATAAAGAGATAGATATCAGGAAAACTTTTACTATCAGTGAGGCTATTTTCTGAATTAAAAAACTACTTCTAGATATTTCTGATGATAATACTATTTCTAATGTTCGCTTTTCTTCTTCTTTTTTAGTCGAACTATATCCAAAAAAAATTGCAAATCCTATGGTTACTAATGGAGCAAAAATTGTAAACATATCTGTATTTAATATGCCTTCAACAGTAGTTAAGTTAATTCCTCCTGGCCCACTGATAAAGGTAGTTAGTGGCTCTGGAATTTTTAGCCTATCAAAAATAAATTGTATTTCTTTTAAGGGGAGCTCAGAGACAGCGTACATAATAAGCATGCAAACAAGGAAATAGGTTATGAATAAATATAAAATTGTCAGGAGGGAGTCTTTCAGTGATTTTAAAAAAATATTTTTAAGCATTGTAAAGCGTATGCCTTATTCTACTAAAGATCTTATTACTCTGCCGTATCTTCCAGATAATTTTTGACCGTCTTGAACAGATAATTTTCCATTTACAAACACGTATTTCATTCCTTTTGAATATTTATGAGGATTCTTGTATGTAGCATTTTCTTTAATATCTTTAAGTTTAAAAATATTAATATCAGCAAAATAATCTTTTAGAATCTCGCCTCTCTTTTTTAATCCAATTCTTTTTGCGGGCAAAGTGGTCATTCTATATATTGCATCTGAAAGTTTTATTAATTTTTTTTCTTTAACAAAATTTTCCAGATATCTTGTATTTGTTCCATAACTCCGTGGATGAGGCTTTCCGGAAGATAAAGGTCCAGTATTTCTCAAAGAATTTCCATCAGAAGCAACGCAAATATTTTTATATTTAGCTATTTCATGAACATCATCTTCCTCCATAGAGTGTAATACGAAGGAGCCTTCAGATTTTTCATATAATCTCATTACTGCTTCTTCAGGGGTGGTCTTAAATTTTTTGGAAATTTCATATAAATTTAAGCCTTCCAACGAAGACTGTGCAGCGTAATCTGCTAAGACACATCCCTCAGCCCCATGAAAACGATTTATGAAGTTAGAGGTCTCGCTTTTTATATTTTCTCTGATATCTGCATCTTTTAACCTCTCCAAGGTTTTATCTCTTCCTCCCTCAAGGCTCCATCTTGGAAACATACATCCGCTTATTGGGGTGCTTGACCAATGATATGGATATTGATCTCCTGCTACATCAAGACCTTCTTTTCTTGCTCTTTCAATTCCTTCAATTAGCTCAATTCCTCTCCCCCAAAATTTTGGGCCAACAGATTTTACATGACTTATTTGGACCCTTACATTAGTCCTTCTGGCAATTTCTATTGCTTCTGCATGAGCAGGAAATAAACCACACGCATCATCGCTTTCAGATCTTATGTGACTCGAATAAAGTAGGTTATATTCGGAAGCAATTTTTGCAAGCTGTACTATTTCTTCAGTATGAGAATATGATCCTGGTGCATACCAAAGTCCAGTTGAGAAACCTAAAACACCTTGGTCTATAGACCGTCTTATTTCCTCTTGCATTTTGAATATTTCATCAGGAGAAGGGTTGCGAGCTTCCATCCCCATTACATAAGCCCTGAGGCTCCCATGACCAATTTGAGCTGCTACATTTATAGAAGGAATTTTATTAGATATTTCATCTAGCCATCCATTAAAATCATTCCATTTTATTTCTATATCAATTCCTTGCCTGTCCATTCTGTCTTGAAGTTGAGGTTTTGTGTTAGGTGATAATGGCGCACAAAAACTCATTCCACAATTGCCCATTAATTCAAATGTGACGCCCTGAATTAATTTGCTATCAGCATCTGGGTCTATATTGAAAGATAAGTCACTATGGGTATGAACATCTATAAAACCCGGAGAAACTATATAACCTTTAGCATTTATAACTTTATGGCCAGAAATATTATCTTTTCCTATATAGTTAATCCTATCTTTAATAATGCCAATATTTAATATTTTTGGTGGCTTGTCTCCTGAGTAAACTTCGCCATCTTTTATAACAACATCAAACAATTAACTTCTATCCCATAAATCTTTTAAATTAAACGAGGGTTCCCATCCAAGTTGTTTTTTTGCCTTTTCATTTGAAAATTTATTATGTGGTAAATCTGCAAAAACAAAGTAGGTTTCAGTTCTGGAAGGAAGTTTATTAAGATCAATTTCTAGGGCTTTTTTTATAGCAGTTGCTGCGTCTTCCCATCTTATACTAAAAGGAGTTAAGTCTGTCCCTCTTTGTTGGGGAGGCATTCCCACATTTCTTCTGCCTCCAAGAGTTAAGGAGTCATTATAAAAATTATAAAAAAGTAAAGTTTGAAGATACATATAAGAATTTTTTTCAGTAAATATTTTACATATTTCTTGCCCAAGTGCTTTTGTGATTGCATATAAATTTACACCAGGTTGAGGAGGGATTTCAGGTGGGATTTCAAAGTCAAAATTTTCATAAGAAGGTCCTGCTGCTTGAAAATGCGGCCCAGTATTAATAATTCGAGGTATCTTATTTTCTTCTGCTGCAAGCATCATGTTTAAGTTACCTTTAGTATTAACATCAAAAGCTAGTATTCGGTCAGTTCTTAAAACAGATAAATTAATTATTGCATCTACATCTCTAGATACATTTATTACAGATTGAGTATCTGATATATCAATTTTTTTAAAATTTATATTAGTTGATATTTCTTCTAAATCTGTCTCTATAATTTCATGGTCATTTTTTAGAGCATCTGATACCCAGGGCCCAAGCATCCCATTTGATCCTAATATTAGAACTTTCATGATCTTCTTTCTATAGGGGTGTAGAATCCTTGTTCTTGCTTCCCGCTTAATTTACTTAAATCTTCAAATTTATTTGTAAGGAATCTTTGACTTTCACTTTTGTTTTGAATATGAATAATTTCATATCTTTCATTAAAATTGGTATCGATAATTTTATTAACTGAATCTATCAATTCTGTTTCAGATAATGATGATTTTTTAGTTGCCTCAGCTTCAGAGCTAGACAGAGGGAACCCAATTCTTAATAATATTTTTTGAAATGAAAATGTTCTAGCAAATTCTTTAAAAATTATTTCAGATAAATGCGAGCTTAGAATATCAAGTTCAGTTGACGGAGTTGATTTCCATTTCTCAGTTACTGTGTAAGATTCCTTGTATTCTTGCATTAGAGATAATGTGCTTATCATGACTACTTTTTTTATCCCTGATTCAACACATGAAGATAAAATATTATACGTCTTCTGTGTTTTTAGATTTAAATCTTCAGGAGTATCACATTTATTAGATTGAGATTGAATTATTACACAATTAAAGTTAGATATATAATCATTATCTAAAGAATCTCTTACCTCAATTTCGTGTTGATTTAGACCATTTTTTAGTACAGAGGTAATTTTAGTATCTGTATCTGTAATTAATATTTTCATTATTTATTGATTTATCTTATCTATCATATTTGTGCAGTTAATTAGCGCATCCTCTTCATTATATCCAGGACACATCAATATCAAGTTATTATGAATAACATAGTTCATATACTTAGTATCTGGCGTTCCATTCCATGTATTATTTCTTCCACCTTCTAAGTGTACCCTTTGATTTAAATTTTCAGTCCAAAGTGAACAAGATTTTTTTATGCAGGCACCCTCTCCAGTTATATTTTCTGCGTATTCTTTGCCTAATTGAACTGCGTCTTGATGATTATTGTAAAAACGAACTTCATAATCTTCAGGGTCACCTAGATCATTTTTTATGAATCCGTAAAATACTGATTTTGCTCCAGGTAGTTCTTCTACGTTGTATTCTTTACTTTTTTTAAAACCAATCTGATTAAAGTTTTCAATAGAAAATTCTTTTCCATCATCTGTTATTTTTTCAATTGGAATAAATACTTCTTTTTCTTCTGCACAAGAAATAATTAGTAAAAGAATTGTTAGCAGCATTATTATTTTGTATTTCATAAATTATTTACTCCACTATTTTGTATAAATTAATGTAAACTGAATTTCCAAATGAGTAAACACAAAAAGCCAAATTTAGTATTTATCATGAGTGATCAGCAGAGATATGATACTTTAGCTTGTTACGGAAATGACTGGATAAATACACCTAGGTTAAATGAACTATCTGAAGAATCTTTTGTATTTGAAAATGCTTATGTAACTCAACCTGTATGCGCTCCTGCAAGGTCGTCAATTATGACTGGATTGTACCCTCACACTGCAGGCCCTATAGTTAATAAAATTCCTTTAAAAAAAGATACTAAGAGCATCGCAGATTTAATTGAGAATGAATACACATGTGGATATCTAGGTAAATGGCATCTTGGTGATGATACGGTTAAACAAAGAGGATTTGATGAATGGGTTAGTGTGGAGGACCTATATAAAAGTAGCTATTATGAAGGCGAGTTGCCTTATAGTGATTTGCATAAATGGCTGGAATCAAAAGGTCATGTGCCGACAGGAATTGGCCCTACAGGAAATAAAGTTTTTTCTGATGAAGATAGGTCTATGATGCCTGAAGATAGCCAAATGTCTACATTTCTTTCTGAAAAGGCAGAAGATTTTATTGATAGGAATAAAGATGATTCTTTCGTGCTTTACGTTAGTACTTTTGAGCCACATTCCCCATATGCCGGACCTCTTGATGGAATGTACGACCCTGAAAAAATTCCTACTGGCCCCACATTTTTAAAAGAACCAAATGATGTGTCTAACATAAATAAAGCAAGATCTGCTTATCATTCCTCTTTTTTAAAAGGAGCAGATCAGAGATCTGATCATTATATGAATAATTATTTGGCATCTAGAGGTGAAGATTTTTCTACAAGAGAAGGATGGTTAAAGGCTAGAGCAGATTATTTTGCGAATATAACTTTAGTAGACAGAATGGTTGGAAGAATAATTGATTCATTAAAAAAGAATAATTTATACGAAGACACGATTTTAGTTTTTACAAGTGAGCATGGAGAAATGATGGGAGATCATGGCATGCTGGAAAAAAGAACCTTATATGAAGAATCATCCAAAGTTCCTTTATTAATCAAGTTGCCTGGGGTGAATGGTACTCAAAAAAAGATAAAAGGAAGCTTCGGTCATATTGATTTAGTCCCAACTTTATTGAGCCTAATGAATCAAAAACAATCAGGTCATTTGCAAGGAGAAGATAAAAGTAAAAGCTTTGAAACTTTAAATTTAGATGAGAATGTAGTAGTAGTTGAATGGAATGGAACTGGAGAAATTGATGATAGAAATTTAGGCACTGATGAAATAAATAAATTCAACAAAAATCCACGAAGATCAATAATTATAGATAGGATGAAGCTTAATCTTACTTTAAATGATGACGGAGAACTTTTTGATTTAGATTTAGATCCATTTGAAGAAAAAAATCTTTTTCATAATGAAAAATATACAGAAGTAATAGAATCAATGAAGAACAGTCTAATTAAATGGCAAGAAATTAATGAAGATTCATTCAGATTTGTATAAATGAGTATTTTATTTTCACCGTTAAAAATAAGAGAGATGCAAATAAAGAACAGGTGTTGGGTTTCACCTATGTGTCAGTATTCTTCAGAAGATGGATTTGTAAATGATTGGCATCTTGTCCATTTAGGAAGCAGAGCTGTAGGAGGTGCAGGATTAGTGATGACTGAGGCTGCTGCAGTTTCACCTGAGGGTAGAATTAGCCCTAGTGACCTTGGAATTTGGAAAGATGATCATATAGAAGGCTTAAAAAAAATAACTAAATTTTTAAAACTTCAAAACTGTGTTTCAGCAATTCAAATAGCTCATTCTGGAAGAAAAGGATCAACAAAAAAACCATGGGAAGGTGGTTCTGCAATAAATAAGAAAAGTGGAGGATGGGATTTAGTAGCCCCATCTCCAATACCTTTTGATAATAAATCATCTATACCAACAGAATTGTCTAAAGAGGAAATTTTAAATTTAATAACAAATTTTGCTGATGCAGCAAAAAGAGCTGAATTAGCTGGATTTGAATGTATTGAAGTTCATATGGCTCATGGATATTTAGCTCATGAATTTCTATCTCCAATTTCAAATAAACGAACAGATGAATTTGGAAATAATTTAAAAGGGCGAATGAAATTTCCGTTAGATGTGATTAGAGAAATTAAAAATGTGATATCCAATAAAGTGATTTTATTAGTTAGGATTTCAGCAACTGATTATGTTGAGAATGGATGGGATTTGCAGCAATCAATTGAATTTTGTGAGGAACTAAAAGAAATAGGCGTAGATTTAATCGATTGTAGCTCTGGAGGATCTTCGACATTGCAAAAATTGAATCCTGAACCTAATTATCAAGTTCCTTTTTCATCAAAGATCAGAAAAGAAGTTGGTATAAAAACCGGAGCTGTTGGCCTAATAACTGACAGTCATCAAGCTGAGGAAATATTAAGATCTAATCATGCAGATGTAATCTTCTTGGGAAGAGAATTTTTACGAAATCCTTATTGGCCATTGAAAGCAAAGAAAGACCTCGACGGAGAAACTGATGCTCCTGATCAATATGCCAGGGCAATTTAATTTATTTTCTTAAATAAATTTTTTCTAGAAGGAATAGATTCCATAATTTTCAACCTACTCTCTTTGTTCATATAAAACCACTTTGCAATTTCGTTGGGTGTCCTGAAGCATCCTATACAGTAACTATTGGATTGATCATATGTACATATATTAATACATGGAGACTCTATTTTATCAAAGAAATCAAAAGTCATTTATGCTTTTTGGACTGCTTCAATTAATGCTTGGATATAACCCATAGCAAATGCTCTTCCTCTATGACCAAAAGAAGTATCTTGGAAAGTAGCAGGAACATGATCATCAATAAAAAAACTATCATAACCTACCTCATGGTATATTTTCATTGCTTTATACATATCAACATATCCTGTATTTACAAATTCCTCTTTAAATTTTGGAACTTGCCCTGAAACATTTCTAAAGTGAACATAAAGTATCTTCTTTCTTTCTCCAAAATATTGAATCATTTCATAAATATCATCATTCATCTCTGAAAATGTTCCTTGGCAAAATTCTATAGCGTTAGAATCTGATGGATAAATTTCAATCAGCCTTTTATAGGCATCAAAACTTCTAAAAAGTTGAGGAATTCCACCCAAAACTGGCACAGGAGGATCACATGGATGTATTCCAAGCTTAATTCCTTCTTCTTCAGCAATTGGAGTTATTATTTTGATCCAATATTCAAGGTTCTCCCACATTTCTTCTTCGGTGTATTCTCTATCATGTGTAAATGGATAATTTTGTGCTACA
>MDTG01026994.1_pt1 | contig 28119 bp, 47 predicted proteins | sample 811421 | NCBI WGS metagenome assembly MDTG01 (sample SAMN05326645, study PRJNA326480) | marine metagenome | isolation source: seawater | place: Pacific Ocean: South East | collected 2011
AAGGAGAAAATATAATGGCGATTACACCACCCGCATGGGCAAAAGATGCGATACCAACCGCAAAGGGTTGGACTCATCCTAGGACAGGTGAAGTGCTAAAGGCACAGAAGTTTTCACAGGCGCAACTTGATGAATATTTTGGAAACGATGTTACAGTTCAAGCAACACCGCAACCATTATTCGAAGCACCTGTTACTACAGAAGAGTGGGCGGAAGAACACTATGATGAAGAAGAGGAAGAAACTGAAGAAGAAGAGTAAGAAATTATATACATAACTTTGCTATGATAAATTTAAATGAAAATAATCTTTTACTCTATGCTGCGAAGCATTATTATAATCCGACTTTCTCTGATATAGAAGAGTTTAACGAGGATTTGAAACGGTTTAAATATGTCAAGCGTTTAGTCAATCGCTATCTTGAATCTGGTGTATTGTCTGAACGCTTGATATTAAATCACTTGATAGTTATCTTCAATGTATTTGGAGTAGAACCTGCTGTAAATATGTTGTGGGTTAAATTAGAAAAGGAACACTGGCCAGTTATAAAACCATTCCTGATATTTTTAAATTATATTAAAAGCGATGAACTAGGAATATTTCCACTGGATGATAAAGTTGTAAAGGCATTAAGAAAAATCTAATGGGTATTATTAAAAGAGCAGCAGATCTTACATACACCTTTCGGTTTATCCGTATGCTTGTTATGCGGTGGGAAAACTGGGATGCCTACAAGATGGGCATCATCGACAAAGAAGGTAAACGAATAAAAGATAAAAAGATTGAAACGAGTGAAGAGAAAGCATCCTACACTCCTTTCATACGTTTATGCGCAAACATAAAACGTCTTGTATCTAAAGTTCCTGGTGGCGGTTCTAAACTTGGTTCTTTCGCAGCAGCACTTTTTTTAATTAAAGAAAAATACACTTTAAATGACACGCACCTAAAAAAGATTTTAGAAGAGGTTGGCGTTGAGTCTCTAGACTTTTTATCTGAGTCTTCTCAGTGGTTTGTACTTGAAGATAAGCAACTGTCTCCTGGGTTGTATAGGGTTTTTGAAGGAAAAATATTGAACACAACTTGCGAAGAGTTTTGTTTTCCTCGTGACCAAATACGAATAGAAGATAATTGTTATCCTATCGGTGATGTATTCGGTTTGGATATATACGAAGCAACTCATGTAAAAACTAATCAACAAATATATGTTACGATAAGCGAGATATTCAAATGAGTTTATGGGCAAATATACACAAAAAACGTGAAAGAATCAAAAGAGGTTCTGGCGAACGTATGCGTAAACCAGGAGAGAAAGGTGCACCAACTGCTGATCAATTAAGAAAAGCGAAGGGTGAAGATACTACTACTGCATCGATTCCTAATCCTGCGACTACGAGTATGGGACCTTCAAGATATCTTGATCGTAGATCTAAGAAGAAATTAAAACCGTTGAAAATGTTTCGTGATTACTACAATAAACATGGAATCGGTCAATGAGTAGAATCAGAGACTTAGCAGCGATTCTTGGCAGAACAGAAGCAGCGAATCCAACGAACACTGCTCTAGGCACTGGTAGTGGAGGAGGTGGCACTGACTCTGCTGCTGTTATTCAACTTATTAATGCGAATAAAGTAACAGATTCAAATGTTGTTATTAATCTAATTAGTCAAAATGCTATTGATTCCAGTATCGCGACCAGCATAGTTCAAACTCAAGTTGATTCTAATTATGTTTCTGCTCGTTCTGGTGGCGGAGGTGGTGGTTCTGGGATCACTGAATATGACAGTGTAGGTTTACTTCCTGCTGGTGCAGCAGAGAATGAAGGATCACTTGCTTATGTTGATGCTAACAATAAATTGTATGTTTCTATAGGAACAGGTGGTTGGTTTCCTGTGCAAACAGTAAACAAAGATCCGACATTACAAGTAGAACCAGATGGAATAATACGTCTTGCAAAAGATGGAACTGCCACAACAGTAACACTAACTTCTACAGATGCTGATAGTGCTGCGGTATTAACTTTTTCTGCAGTTACCGATACGGGATTTGATGGTCTTGCTACTATAGGTCAAAGCAATAATGTGTTTACTATCACTCCGAAATCTGAAGCACAAGCAACGCATGTCAGCGGCACGGCAACATTTAGAGTAACTGATGGACAGACTGTAAAATCAAATCAAGTCGTTTTTCAATTATTTTTTGGTGAACCTTCTGCCGCATATGGTGGTGCTATGTCAGCAACAAATATCGGTGGGGGTGGATTGCAAGTAGGGAGTTTAACACTCAATGCAGCAGTGAATAGAAAACATGGAATTTTCGTTTTATCAAATACTGATAACCAAGCACTTGTCAATGGTTCAAATAACAATGACCAAGGTGCTGTATCAATATACAAACAAAATGATCAAGGGATATGGGAATATTTTCCAAATTCATTATATAAAAACCACGAGCAAAATATCGATACTAAACTAACAGGCACTGGATTTTTTGGTAAAGGAGTAGCAGTTTGTAATGGATTGATGTTTGTATGTTACGGTCAACAGACAAGTGCTTCATACGATTTCGGTGGACCTGCTGTTTTAAAGTTTAGTGATAGTGCTACACCGTTTGAAAGTGTGAACAGAACATCGAATGGTTCAAATCCAGCATCATCAACACATTATCTAAAACACATTACTGATGATTTCTCAACAGGATTAGCAGCGCAAACTACTGAATATTATAATGATGTTGTTTGTGATCAAGACGGTATCCACATCGTTTATTCTAATGGATATGATGGTTCTTCCGGAACTACCAATGCTGGTGGATTTGAATATGTAACTCGCAGTGGAACAACATTTACTAAGAGGCAAACAGTTTTAAATCCTGCTCCAACTGCTAATTCTTATTTCGGAAACTGTCTTGCTATGTCATCTGATGGACTAACTCTAGCAGTTGGTCACAAGAATGCTAGAGGCACTGGTACTTATTCTGGGCAATATGTAGGAAGAGTTCATGTTTATAAAAGAGATAGTGATCAAGATTACTCATGGAGTCAAATAGCGGATTTACAACCAGATTTTAGTGTATGGGATGGATCAGTTTTGAATGTCAATGCTAATGATAAAATGCCAACTCTTGATGACAATAATGTTCATTCTCCATATTTCGGTGCCAGTATAGATATGGATTCAGCAGGACAACGTATGATTGTTGGTATGCCGAGTCTAGCAGTAAAGTCATCGAATAATCTAAGATATAATGGTGGAGCATTTATATGTAATCGAAATGGAGATACGTGGACGATAGATCAATTACTAATGCCTTATAACTGGAATGGAACATATGGTGGAACTGCCTATGTACAATGGAATGGTGCGTATAATAGCGGAATGTATAATGCGCATTGGTATGCTGGTCATGCTGTAGGAATAAATCCTGAAGGTGATATTGTCACTATTGGTGCAGGTAATGGAGCACTAAATAATTCTGGTACGCAGGGATCTGCAAACGGTACTCTTATGGTCGCCACAAAAGATTCTGCTGATGCTGACTTCGCACCTGCTAACTGGAGATCAGCGAACAACAGTTCATATGCTCACGGACGCCATAAAAATTTCAGTTATAATCAAGGCAATAGTAAAACTAGGATTCCATTCATATCTTCTACAGCGTTTCTATCATCAGAGAGTTACAATAGTAATACACTTTCATACATTTATGATTCAGGATAAGGAGAAATTATGTTATCTATATTAGGATCGTTGTTAGGATTCGCAGGTTCTGCGGTTCCAGCAATCACTGATTCGTTCGCTAGGAAAGCGGATCAGAAACATGAAATTGAAAAAATCAAAGTCATGGCAGAACTTCGTGCGAAAGGGTTCGATCATGATATGCAGATGTACGAAGCGAAGGGTGCTGATGATGAGCATACTCGTTTGATTCAACATGATATAAGTATTAACAAAGGAACGGGAATCATTGCTGGTTTGCAAAAGTCTGTGCGTCCAGTTATCACATATGCTTTCTTTGGGTTATTTGCAACGATTGAAATTACTCTACTATTAGAGGCACTAGATAAAGGTACAGACTTTGCTGAGGCGATAAACTTATTATGGGATGAAGATACGAAGGCGATCTTTGCAGCAATTATATCATTCTGGTTTGGATCCAGAGCAATTGAAAAGGCACGACGAAAATGAAAGAAACATTAATCAAAGCAGTTATATCACACGCACAAGGGCATATTAATAAGCACTTGGCAAATATTGAAATCTATCTGACTAACCCTGTCGGGGTCGGTGAACATTCAGAAGTTATGGAAGAAATAGAAAAGCAACTTGAGGAGGTTGCTAGATACGATGATCAAATTTCAATGATCAAAAAATATTTTTTGAAAAAAGAATAAAATATTTCCCAAATAAACTCGTAAATGGGGGTTTACAAGAACCTCCATTTACTATATAATATCACCTATAGAATAAAATCAAATTAATCGGAGAATGTTATGCAAAATCGTTTTGCTGACACGAGGGAATTTTTATCCCAAACAAAGTTTTATGACGGATACTCACGTTTCAAAGATGAGAACGGTTCGTATGAAACTTGGGATGAAGCAGTCGATCGTGTAATATCAATGCATGTAGAAAACTATTCTAATCATGTAGACGAATTATCAAGTTTCATAGAAGAGGCAAGAACTGCTTACAAAGAACAACGTGTACTGGGCGCACAACGTGCATTACAGTTTGGTGGGGAACAGTTGAAAAAACACCAGATGCGTATGTACAACTGCACGTCATCCTATGCTGATCGCCCTTCATTCTTTGGTGAGTTCTTTTATATTTTGCTTTGTGGTGCTGGCGCAGGTTTCTCAGTGCAGACTCACCATGTTGCTAAATTACCAAAGTTACAGCAGAGAACTAAACAAGCAAAAGGTTATATCGTAGAAGATTCAATTGAAGGTTGGGCATCTGCACTTGACGTGTTAATGTCATCTTACTTTGTAGGTGGCGGTAAACACCCAGACTATGAAGGTCGTAGAGTATTTTTTGACCTATCACAGATTCGCCCGAAAGGTGCCAAAATATCTGGTGGATTCAAAGCACCAGGTCCAGAAGGTCTTCGTAAATCATTAGATAAAATTGAACATATGCTACAGGGTTTGGTTATCGATAATAAAGAACCTGTAGATATTCATCCGATTACGGTTTATGATATTTGTATGCACGCAGCAGATGCTGTGCTTTCAGGTGGTGTTCGTCGCTCTGCAACTATCTGCCTCTTTTCTCCAGAGGATGATGAGATGATGAACGCAAAGACAGGTAACTGGTTCATGGATAATCCACAGCGTGGTCGTAGTAACAACTCTGCTGTGATTGTTCGTGATGAAGCAACTCCTGAAATGTTTGCAAAGATTATGTCATCAGTAAAGTCTTTTGGTGAACCAGGATTTTACTTTACGACATCGAAAGAACACACAACTAATCCTTGTGTGGAGATTGGTATGTTCCCGCAGTACGAAGGTGAGTCAGGTTGGCAGGGTTGTAACTTGACTGAAATCAATGGGGGCATGTGTTCTTCCGAGGAAGACTTCTATAAGGCATGCCGAGCAGCGTCTATCCTCGGAACCCTACAAGCAGGATACACTGATTTTAAATTTATATCAGATGTATCTAAAAAGATCTTCGATCGTGAAGCATTGCTCGGAGTTTCTATTACTGGTTGGATGAATAATCCAAATATTCTTTTCGATACGAAGATCCTGAAAAAAGGAGCAAATATTGTCAAGAAAGTCAACAAAGAGGTGGCATCCATTATCGGGATTAATCCTGCTGCTCGTACTACTTGTGTTAAACCTAGTGGTAATGCTTCCGTTCTACTGCAGACTGCTTCAGGTATTCATGCCGAACATTCTCCAATGTACATCCGTAATATTCAAATGAACAAAGAGTCAGAAATTACTCAGGCGATCATGAAATCTAATCCGTATATGGTAGAAGAATCAGTGTGGAGTGCAAACGGAACTGACGTGGTATTATCATTCCCGATCGTACCAAAGTTTGGTTCTATGTTTAAGGATGATCTCCTTGGAGTAAAACACTTGGAGATGGTAAAGAAGGCACAAAAGTACTGGGTCGTAGAAGGTACAAACGAAGAACTTTGTGCAGACGAAGGGATTCGCCATAACGTATCAAACACTATTATCGTTGATGATTGGGACGATGTAGAAAAGTATGTATTTGAGAACCGTCATTCTTTCTCAGGTATTTCTTTCCTTGCTCCTACAGGTGATAAAGATTACAATCAAGCACCTAACACCGCAGTGATCACTGCAGATGAAATGGTTGCTAAATATGATCAAGGAGCAATCTTTGCTTCTGGTATGGTTGTAGATGCGATAAGTGCGTTTGATAATCTATGGACTGCTTGTGCTACTGCACAAGGAATGGGTGAAGACATTTCACGTGATGATTCATCAACTGTGATGAAACGTGACTGGGTTCGCAGGTTTGAGCAGTTTGCTTCTAATTATCTAGACGGTGATATGAAGAAAACTGAATATTGTTTGAAAGATGCGTATTTACTTCACAAGTGGAACAAGATTCAAAAGAACTTGAAAGAAGTGGACTGGAAAAATGACCTCACGGAAAAAAGATACACAGACGTCGATACACTCGGGGCAGCAGCATGTGCTGGCGGTGCCTGTGAAATCGATTTCTAAAGTTGCATCACCATGCATAAGAATATGCAAACTGGAAGATGATTACTGCGTTGGTTGTGGTCGTTCTTCCCAAGATATCAGGGAATGGTACTATAGCGATGATAATCGCAAACAGGAGATAATAAATAAAAGTGGAAAACGAATATCGAATCGAATGCGAGGAGTGCGAGTCGGTGACGATTGTACTGGTTGAAAATGGCGAATCGCCAGAGTTTTGTCCTGTTTGTGGACGTAGAGCGGAGGTTGAAAATATAAATGTCGACGTTGATTTGTAATTTACCAAACAATAAAGTTTATGTAAGAAAAGAATTTTTAATGGATCACGAAAGTGGTCATGGTGAGTTTGTAGAAGGGCATTGGGTTACAGCAAAGTCAATCCCAGGAAGGGCATTTTACTTTGAAACATATCTCCCTCACTATGGTGCACTTTATGATAAACTTCCAATCAGCGCATTCGTATCAGAAGCGAAAACGCCAACACCTGATTTAACATTACCAAATCTACAGTTTTGGAACTGTATGGATTATGGCGTGACCTCTATCTATAAACACTTCATCGGTTCTATGGATTTTGAGATTCGTACTCGTGATCAAGGAAATATGTATGGGACATATATCTGCACTCTTGATAATTATCACGCACAAACTGATGAACCAGATTATTCAACTTCAGAGATTCCGGAAGAACATAAATCTTTCAATCTGATTGAACTTGAGAACGGTCAGTATGCTTTATATCCAAATAATCGTATGCGTGTATACGATAATAGTTTAACACCAGAAAATCCGATGATGCCAGACTTTAAAGTTTCTACAGATTTTTATCAAGTAGAAGTCGGTAACAAATATCGTCTGGGTGACACTGAAGAATACTACTATGAGGCGAAAACTAAATAGGTGTATGTGGTATTATGAAAATGAACCCTTTGACACAACTCCCGAGGATTACCAAGGATTCGTATATCTCATCACAGAGTTGGATACAGGGAAGAAATATATCGGTAAGAAAAACTTTTGGCGCCCAAAGGTATTACCGAAAAATTCAAAACGATCTCGGCGAGTACGAACTCGAACAGAGAGCGACTGGCAAAAATATTATGGATCTAGTGAACAACTTCGACATCTCGTCGAATCTAGAGGATCTGAACGATTCCGCAGAGACATCCTCTTTCTTTGTAAGACTAAGGGAGAAATGTCTTACTATGAAGCAAAACTTCAATTTCAACGTGATGTCCTCTTAAGCGATGAATATTATAATGAGTTCATCGGTTGTAAAATACATTCAAAACATTTGAAAAAATAACTTTACTTTTCTTCTGAAATATGATATAATTATATGAGCAGATAATAAAGGAAGAATATTATGATTATCGTTGATTATCATGGACTTGCGATAGCGACTGTTGCTGTCAATAAAGTAAATGAAGAAAAATTGTTGAGGCATATGATTCTCAACAGCATTCGTCAATATCGAGTGAAGTATGGTAAAGAGTTTGGTGAGATCGTCCTTGCTTGTGACGGTGCTAATAATTGGCGTCGGAATTACTTTCCTCAGTATAAAGCGAAACGTAAAAAGAATCGTGAGCAATCTGACTTTGATTGGAACGAAGCGTTCCGTATTATTCATAAGATCAAAGATGAAATACTCGAGAACTTTCCCTACAAAGTGATACACGTAAATGAGTGTGAAGCAGATGATGTCATTGGTACTCTGTGCGAGAATACTCAAGAGTTCGGTCAATATGAAGAAGTCATGATTATCAGTGCTGACAAAGACTTTCTACAGTTACAGCGTTATCCGAACGTTCGTCAGTACTCTCCTTTGCTCAAGAAAGAGTATAAAGAGTCGGCACCTATGGTCGGATTGATTGAAAAGATTCTTACAGGTGACGCAGGTGATGGCGTGCCGAACATATTATCTGATGATGACGTATTCGTAGAAGGTAGAAGGCAGACTCCGTTATCAAAGAAAAAGAAAGAAACGATCAAAGAAGATCTAGCAGACGGTGAACTATTATATGCTGCTTCTTGGTATCGTAACTATCAACGGAATGAAACTTTGATTGATCTTACTAAAACTCCAGACCGTTTGAAAAAACAAATAGTTGAAGAATTTAATTCACAAGATCAATGGCATAACAAAGGTAAAGTATTTCCCTATCTTATAAATAATAACATGAAAATGTTGATTGAATCAGTAGAGGAATTTATACACTGATGGCAAAGTATGTACATGAGATCTTTGACGAAGTGTCAAAGGCAAAGAAGCGGGACGAAAAGATCAACGTCCTTAAACAAAACGCAAACAACTGGGCAGTAAAAGATATCATTCGTGGATCTCTTGACTCTAAAGTTCAGTGGAACCTCCCCGAAGGATCTCCTCCATTTAATAAGTCAGAAGAGCATAATCATCCTGCAGAACTACAGCGAGAATATAAACAGTTCGCATGGTTCGTGAAGGGTGGTAAAGGTGATAAACTGCCAGCATTTAAACGAGAAAGGATCTTCATAGGTTTACTAGAAGGTGTTCATCCAAATGATGCTCAAGTGGTGGTCGACATGATCAATAAGAAAGCACCGAAAGGTATTACGAGGAAGATCGTAGAAGAGGCATTTCCTGGTCTGCTTAGAGACTAAGAATATCTTAAATTTTAACTTTAACACACAGAGGGTGTGCACGAATCGTGTACGCTCTTTTTTCATAGGAAACTATCAATGGTATATTCCCAAATCGATCGTCTTAAAAAAGATACTAATGAACTTGAAATTTATGCTAAGAAATTAGAAAAGAAGGGACTACACGAAAGAGCAAAGAAAATACTAAAGAAAAAAGATTTCATTTTACAACGACTCGAGAACGTACCATCGACAGGATAAAAACAAATAAAACAAAAATATAGTGCTTTACTAACACACATTTTTATAGTATAATTACATTGTAATTGTTGAGGCAGTGGGAGTATCCATATCATGAATATCTTTGTACTAAACAGTGATCCTGAGATTGCTGCACAAATGATGTGCGACAAGCACATCCCTAAAATGATTGTAGAGAGCGCACAAATGCTTTCTACTGCACACCGTCTACTTGACGGTAAACTAACCAAACGACCTTCAAAATCCGGCAAGACGATGGTCAAATATTGGGATCTATATGAAGGTTCTGATGATCTAGAAGCAGAGTTGACTTACTATGCCGCAGTTCATGTAGGTCATCCTTGCACTGTATGGTGTCGCGAGTCAAGTGCTAACTATCGTTGGTTATGGGAACATATGCGAGCACTTTGTGATGAGTATACATATAGATATACAACTGATAAAGAACCGCATAAAATGCACAAGACCCATCGTGAAGTATTATGGCCATTGCAATCTATTCCCCGCAATATTCCTAAGAAAGACTTGACAGAGTTTGCTCAAGCGATGAAGCAGTATCCAGAATGCATGGTTCCTGGTAATGCGGTTCAGGCATATCAAAACTATTACCATGCTGCTAAACCTTTCGCTAAATGGGAAAAAGGTCGCGCAGCACCAACTTGGTGGAAAGGATATCAAGGTGCCGAAGTACACGCTGCGTAGAAAATCTACAGGTGAAGAGTGGGATATAACTGTACCATTTGATGAACTTGCTCGTCAACTAGAAGATGAAGATATTACTATGAAACTACCAACACCAAATTTTGCTAGTAACACTACATCAAATCTTAGACGTGCAGGAGGAGAATGGCAGGATCATCTCAGTCGTATCAAGAAAGGTGCGGGCAAAGGAAACACTATCAAGACATGAGACGTGGGACGAGGAAGACAAAGTCAGAATATATAAAAATAAGGATTAGTCAACTCAAGTCTGATATGTTAAAAGCGCATGATGAACATGATAAGAAATGGTATTATAGGTTGATACAAGAACTGAAATGGGTAGATGAACATGAGTAAAGCGACAGTTCGCATGGAAGACCTATACAGGTATCACCCACAAACAGCGAATCAGCAGTTCGCTTATGACTACTGGGATGACGGGGATAACCTCGTTCTTGCTGGTTCTGCGGGAACAGGTAAAACTTTTTGCGCTATGTATCTTGCTATGGAAAGTGTCCTTGAGAAAAATACACCATACGATAAGGTGATTATATTTCGTTCAGTTGTTCCTACTCGAGATATGGGATACTTACCAGGATCCGTAGAAGAAAAGAAAGAAGTATTTGAGACGCCATACAAGGCGATATGTAATGAACTCTTTGATGATGCTGCATCTTATAACAAACTTATAAATAGTCATGTATTGGAGTTCACGACCACATCATTTATTCGGGGACTTACTATAGACAATGCGATTATAATCGTGGATGAGATGCAGAACTTAAACTTCCACGAACTTGATTCTGTTATCACACGTGTAGGAAATAACTGCAGAATCATATTCAGTGGAGACTATCACCAGTCAGACTTTAAAGATACGTCTGAACGTGAGGGTATCCAAAGATTCTTACGAGTCATCGAGCAACTAAAGAATTTTAGTGTGATTACTTTTGGTTGGGAAGACATTGTAAGATCAGACTTTCTTCGTGACTATATAATGACGAAGGAAATGTTAGGAATGAAATAATGAATACATTAAAATGGATTATCGCCGCAGTACTGTTGACTGGTTGTATGGAAACAACTAAAGCAGAGACGCCAGAAGAAGTGCATACAGTACAAGCAGAAACAGGTGCGAAAGCGCAACTATACAATAAACCTATTCTTTGTGCGCCCACGCTGGAGGAAGCGATGGATATGCTATCTCAAATAAAAACAGATGGTATGAAACCGTTAATGTATTTTCGTGGCAACTCATTCAATGGCGATGGGTCTAAGTTTATGTCTGATTTCTTTATACTATATGATCCGGAAGATTCTCAAGTCACTGTTGTTGAAAGACAAGACTATGGTATGTTCACCTGTATATTGACAGGTGGTACTGGTGATGTTCAGTTTGATACAGAAGAAATCAAAGCACTGATAGGGTGGGAAGATATTCCATGAAATATTACATCTTGATCATCATGATGGCAAACCCAGGAGAGCATATTGATCACTATCTCTATGATAGGATGCCCTTTGATAACGTAGAAGACTGCACACATTTTAGTCAAACATACTGGCAAAAATTAACAGGAATCGCTGAGATGAAACATCGTAAGGAGTGGGGAAATATGTTCTGTATTCCTGAGCGAAAAAATGATAGTGGACCTCTTCAAGATAATGATTATATAAGGAAAATTTTAAATGACAACAAGAAGGGTATTTGAGCATGAGGAAGTTGATCTCGGATATAATGATCTTGATGCAAACACAGGGAAGAGTGGTCGGGTATATACTGCTCCTGATGGTTCTAAGTTTCCTTCTGTTACAACAGTCCTAAGTATAATCAATGAAGAAGCAATTAGAGCATGGAGGAATAGAGTCGGTGAAGATGAAGCAAATAGAGTGGGGCATCGTGCTAGCAATCGCGGTACTGCTGTACATAGCATTATCGAGAGATATTTAAAAAATGAAGATACAACAGATTATCTCCCTCATGTTAGGCAAAGTTTACAAAACTTGCGGTCAGTTCTTGATCAATCTATCGGTAGGATCTTTGGTCTCGAAGTTGCTCTTTTTAGTCGCCATCTTGGTCTTGCTGGTCGTTGTGACTGCATAGCGGAGTGGGACGGTGTACCATCGATCATCGACTTCAAGACGTCTCGCTATCCAAAAGATAAAGAAAAGATTTCTAACTATTTCGCACAGGCGAGTGCTTATGCGATTATGTTCGAAGAACGCACAGGTATTCCTATCCCAAACACCGTCATATGTATGGACGTGGACAACGAGTCCCCACAGGTCTTCGTTGAACACCGAGATAACTACATAGACCTTCTCCTAGAAACTAAAGCGGAATATGACCGCAGAAAAATGTTTCATTAAAACAACATTTATGCTTTACTTATTCCCAAAAGTATAGTATAATAGTTGTATAATTAAAAAGGAGCAAAAATATGTGGTTAGAAAATACTTGTAAAGACTTAGAACCTTGGATCGATGCCTTAGAAGAGCGTGTACCTGCCTTCGGTAAATGCGAAAGTCATCGTGGTAAAAATAAGTCACTTGACCGTTTCCGTCGTGCACAAAATGTTATTCACGATATCTTCAATAACGGTCTTATGAATCGTGCTCGTGAACTAAGAGTTCTTGATAAGAACCTTCGTGTTCGTGACCTTCCTATTTGGGCATCTAATGAAGATAAGTGGGATATCATTGAAAATCGTATCTCACCTCTGTTTCGTGTTATCGTAGAAAATGCTGTATTTGAACAGTTTGGTCGCGAAGAGTTTCTTCGTATGATGCACAACAGATCAAGTCATATTATTAAAAAAGCGATTGATGAAGGGAGGGTTGTTTCCAATGTTTAATATGTTAGTTGGTATTCTACTTGGTGTTCTGGCGGTTATCTTTTGGCCAGAAATAATTTGGTTCGTAAATGACTTAGGAGTTTGTAAATGATTTATCTTGATATGGATGGCGTGATTGCTGATTTCTTTGGTGGTGTTGCTATAGAATATGGTGTCGAGCATTGGAAGTCAATCCAACACCGTGAGGTTGCTTTTGCTGAACTTGCTAATACAGATTTTTTCAATCAACTTCCTTGTTTCTATGATGATAATGGTCGCGAGATCTCAGTTCAAATTGTCCAGCACGTAAAACAAGTTGCTTGGCAAGAAGAGATCGCATGGGGGATTTGCTCCTCCCCCATGCGAGGTGACGAGTTCAACTCAGCATACTGGAAACGTATCTGGTTAAATCGTATGGGGTTCATGCCAGATCTAGTTGAGAACTGCGTATTTACTTCAAACAAACATAAATATGCTATGAGTAAATTAGATTATCGTCCTAATATTTTGATTGATGATAAACCTGAAAATATTCACCGCTGGGAAAAAGCAGGTGGTATCGGTATTCGTTTCCAAGCAAACGAAGATGACCTCCGTGAATATTTGGTTCCAGCACTGGAGGATGCTATCGCATGTCGCTAATGACTATCTTAAATCTTAGAAGTGAGTTTGAAGAAATTATTCGTGACTTCAATATGGGGTGCCAAGTTCCCAAAGGAGACTCGGGTTCTGGTATAAATACGCTAGAGTGGTTCGTAGAGCATGGGTATAGATCCAACTCTCTGCGCAGTGGTTATGATAGAGCAATGAATATTGCTAATTCAATTATTGCGGAGAGTAACGAATGGCAGAAGGAACAAAAACAACTGTTGACGGACTGAAAGAAGCGGATACCAATGGTGATGGGCACATCACTAAAGAAGAGTTGGAGATGCATTTGGAATTTAAAAGAAAAGAACTTGTAGATCAGGACTTGCAAAGGGATGCTATTAGAAAGATGGCATGGTTCGCTTTGATAGGTTTATTGATATATCCCATCGGTATCGCAGTCACATCTTTTCTTGGTCTGAACTCAGCATCACAATTAATCGCTGATATAGCACCTACATATTTTGCATCAATCGCTGTTCTAGTATCAGCATTTTTTGGAGCAGACGCTCTGAAGAAAAAGTAATTATGGAAAAAAAGTGCGAAGACTGTTCATACACTAAAGACGGAAAAGTAGAAACTCTCTGTGGACCTTGCGAAGAAGATGCTATCAGGGAAAGAATTAAGTGGTGGCAAGAAGGTAAGAAAAGACTAAAAGAAAAATAAATTATGAAAAATTTGATATATCAATATTATATCCCATATGAAATGAATGATAAAGATATCGGTGGCGTGGAGATGCCTGATTGGGCACACGCAGGTAAACGATCCGCTCAGGCATATGCTCAAATGTGCGGTGCTGAATATATCTTAGATCACGAACGATACTTCGAACATATAGATCCTAGACTTGATTCTACTAAACTCATTTTTGATGAAAAGTGGGATGAGTATGATAATATCTTATCTATTGATTTAGATATGCTGATATCAACTTATCATAATCTCTTTGACTATGTTATCGGCGACGTTGCTATGGTTCATGAACTTGGTGTACATACTGGCGGACCTGCTGGTTGGATGCGTAAAGTTATGGACGCTCCTCTATATCAAAGAGGGATTATTGCATATGGTAAACACCTGTTCGGTGAGAACTGGATGTTCCCAAAGTCAAAGCGATATCCTGAAGAAAGATTTCGTTATCTAAATGGCGGATTACAATTATGGTCTCGTAAAGGACGCCAGAAAGCACGAATGAACTTCACTTCTATTGACGACTATGTAATTCACACTAGATATACTGAACAGATGTATATTAATCTACAATTATCTCAAGAAGTGTTCAATGTAGTTGAACTAGATACTTCATGGAATAGAATGCCATATCAGTGGAAGGGTGGGCAACCTGATGGCAAGATTAATCACTTCTTAGCGAGAACGAAATTTAATATGCCCAAACTAGAGCATACGGAGTTGAGTGTATGGCAACCTTCTTAGAAATAGCAGCAGATAGACCACGTGGTTTAAATTGGAAAGTCGTAAACCTAGCAGATAGGGCAGGAGTAGATAATCTTGACCTTACTAACTTACCAACGCCATATCAAGATAACGAGTTTGACGGTATTTACTCAGAACATTTTATTGAGCATATGCACAAGTATCAGGGAATCAACTTTTTTAAAGAAGCGCACCGTATCCTGAAAAGTGGTGGAACGATTCGTACAGTTTGGCCACCATATGAGTTTGTAGAAAAACTTGTAGGTGACGAAAGACTTGAACCTGATGAGCATGAGTTCGTAGAACACTATCATGCTTTTTATGTGGTAAAGCATAAGTTTGCTGCGCCAGGAAATAGTCATCGTAGTAAACGTGAGCAGTGTGCACTTGGATTACTACATCAAAACGGTGAACATAAATATATCTGGGGAAAACAAGAAATGATCGATGCGCTTAAAGAGGTTGGTTTTAGAGTTGTAAAAGAATGTAAATATATGGAAAGTGTCATTCCTGACTTCAGAGGTATCGAGACCCCAGGAAAAATTCGTATGCTACATTCTGCAGTTATTGAAGCGAAAAAATGAATATTGTTACAAAGTTTGATATCCCGCAAAAAAAGTTTCATCATTATTGGTTGCCCTTAATGTATAAGCATCAAGAATGTACTTTCTATGTCACTGCTCCTCATGGTTTCGTTTATCCAAAAGATTTAAATAATTTGAAAATAAATGAAAATAAAATTGGCAAAGGTGCAACGCTCGAGTGTCCGATGCATCTCGTACCAACTTATCGTGCTATGGAACAACTAAATAAAAAGAAACCTGATTGGAGTGGTAATCACGAAGATCTGGGTGAAAGATTTTATGATATAGGTGAATTATGAAAAACATAATCCTACAGCATTTTACAGGAAAGATGGGCGAACTTGAAAAGTTATCCCACGATAGTTTGAAAAACTATGCTAAGTTCTGCGGTGCGGAATATAAACTGGTACGAGGAAACGTATTTAACAAAGGATTAAGTCCTATCTGTCAAAAGATGATAATGCTTGATGAACAGTGGGACGATTACGATACAGTCGTTATGGTTGATATTGATATGATAGTAAGACCAGGAGAACGTAAAAATATATTTACTGATGAGTCTGGTATAGGTAGGCATCATGGTATACAAACTCATTTGAGGAAATCAATCAATAGGCAACATCCTTTTCTTACTAACACGGAATATCCATACTGGGGTGGTTCTTGTTACAGGTTAAATAAAGATATTCGTAAAGAGTTTCGTAAGCATTTACATTTACACGAGATGACTCAGTTCAGTGGAAACTACAATGATGAGGGTATCATGCACCGATGCGCGATACTTTCTAATTTTAAAGAAAAGAAAGGTATCTACTTTGATCGGCAACAGTGGAATCACAGTTCATTTGATATCGGTGTAGAGAATGCAGAGTTTATTCATATCCGTAAAAAGTTGGTTGCTGGCGGAGCGAAAGTAGAAAAAATGGTAGCATATAAAGACCTTGTAGATAGAGGCATTTTATGATTAAAACGCCAAACGATACCACCTTTTCTAAAAAGTCGCAGTATGAACTTCAAGAGTGGGGATCATCAGACTGGAAAGTTATACAAAAGAAACTCAAGCAGAAACGTGTGTGCCTAGATATCGGTGCGCACATAGGATTAACAAGCATACGATATTCAAAAAACTTTGAACAAGTACACTGCTTTGAACCAATCATGTGTGAGTATCTTGAAGAAAATACAAAAGAGTTATCTAATATTACGATACACAAGGTAGCAGTAACAGATAAGAAGTCGACTCTAAAAATATATCCTAATCAATTTAATTCAGGTTCAAACGTAATTGAATCTGAAGAAACTAGCAAATTAATCAGCACTCGTTGGAAAAAACTAAACTCTCGCCACTTCGGTACGATTCCTATGGACGTTGAAGGTATCTCAGTAGATAGTCTAAATATAAAGAATGTAGATTGTATTAAGATTGATGTTGAAGGGTATAATATTCCTGTGTTAAAAGGAATGATAAATACTCTTAAGGAAAACTCTCCAGTCATACAGGTGGAGACGCATCCTGAAAATACAGAAGTTGAAATTACAACAAACAAGATACTAACTGAGTTGGGATATAAAAGATACCATAAAAGCAATGGTACTCCTCCTGATTGGTTTTACTATAAGGACTGATATGAAAGTTTTAATTACAGGTGCTGCTGGTTTTATAGGTTATCATACAGCGTGTAAGTTTGCTGATTGGGGAAACGAAGTTTTTTGCATCGATAACTTTAATGACTACTATGATGTCAAACTGAAGTATGCTAGAGAAGCGGAATTATTGAAAAAGGGTGGTATCAAAGTAGATAATATTGATATCCAAGACGCAGATAAAATGAAAGGTTATATCTTAAAGAATAAACCTGATCTGGTAATTCACCTTGCAGCATCAGCAGGTGTAAGATATTCTATGGATCATGCTCAAGAATATATCGATAACAATATTACAGGAACTCAAAACTTAATTCGTGCATGCGAACACGGAGAAGTTGATAACGTAATCTATGCTTCTACTTCTTGCGTGATGCATAATCATCCGCTTCCTTGGAGTGAGGTAGATGCACTCGGACCTCATTTATCACCTTATGGTTATACGAAAGCAACTAATGAATCTCAGTTCAATGTTTCAAAGATTGAGAATGCTGTTGGGTTGCGTTTCTTTACAGTCTACGGACCTTGGGGACGTCCTGATATGGCACTGTTTACTTTTACCAAAAAAATTATGAACGGTGAAGAAATTACAGTTTACAACAACGGTGATATGGTTCGTGACTTTACTTATGTGGATGATATCGTACAAGGTATCTGGTTGGTATCTAGGAATATGACTAACAGAGATATCTACTGTATAGGTTATGGGGAACAAGTTCAACTGATGCACTTCGTTGACTGTATTGAAAAAGAATTAGGAATCAAAGCGAAGATTAGATATGAAGACCCGCATCCTGCCGATGCTAAAGAAACTTGGTCAGATACTACTAAGATTCAGGAATTAGGGTATGATCCTAAAACTCCTATTGAAGAAGGGGTCAAAAATTTCGTACATTGGTATAGGAGTTTTTATAATTGAAAAATTTGATTTATCAGTTTTGGGACGGTAATGTAAGATCCTCCGTTCATGCCGGAGTAAATAGCATGAAAGCATATGCCGATATGGTTGGTGCAGATTATGTCTTTGAAGATAATCCACAGTGGATCAAAAGTCTCGGCATGAACTTCGGCAATTATTCACCGCACTATGGTGCATTCAAACCACTCTGGAACAAGAGGTATAGAGACTATGATAAAATCCTTTTTTGCGATACCGATATTTTCCATGTTAGCGGCACTCGGGATAATATCTTTGAAGAATTTGAAGGAGAAGTCGGAATATGCGAAGAAGCATGGCAACCAAAACAACGAACCATCACTAAGGGACGGATCACCTCTCAACAAGACTTGCTTTGGGCGACTACAGTTGAAGAAGCATATGGATTCGATGTCCCAAGAACCGAAGAAGGGTTCGTCAAAGTTTACAATACGGGAGTAGTTTTATATTCTCAGAAGGGTGCGGAACACGCAAGAAACAAGTGGACTAATTTCAACGAGTATGTAAAACTGATCCGAAGTAAACCACTTGATTCTTTTTATACCTGTGATCAACCATATCTTCATGCGATGATGTTCGCTACAGATATGAATATTCAGTTTATGGATTCAAAGTGGAATAGTTTCATACACGGAACTCGCGATATAAATCACGCTGATAGATATATCGTTGATCATAGAACACCAGAAACAGTTTTCGTTCATGCTATGTTTCCTGGTGCAGACGATATGAATGAAGAACAATTACTGCGGATCATAAATAATCCACCGAGTGATTGGCAATATAATAGATTTGATGTGGTAAACAATGAAGGCAAAAATTTGGTGTCTAGGTCTATCTAGAACAGGAACCTCAACTTTTACAGAGATACTTAATCAGGCAGGATATAATCATATCCACTATCCCACACCCGAAGATATGTACTCTATGGGTAATGATGGGTGTGGAGATATTCCTGTCATACCTGCATATCAAGATCTCGATGCAAAGTTTCCTAACTCAAAGTTCGTATATACGATTCGTGATAAAAATGCATGGTTGAAATCTATGGAACCATATCTTGAACGTAAACGTAAATGGAAGCAGGGTCAAAGGCAGATAGAAGTCAGAGTTAATGTCTATGGTGATCCTTTCTTTGATTATAAATTATATTCAGAAGCATATGACTTTTGGGAAAATGAATTTACAAAATATTTCAAAAATAGACCAAACGACTTCCTAGTCCTAGATATCATCGGTGGAGATAAACCGAAAAAATTATTTGACTTTTTAGAAAAAGATAATTATCCTGAAGAGTTCCCGCATTACAATAAACTTGTAGACGGTAAAGGTGTTCAAGTAAAATGATCGCACGTGCAATTACTATCAAAGGTAACAATGTATCGGTACGAGGTTACGATGCTCTTGTTCAATCATCTAAAAAAGTTGGTAATGATTTTGAAATAGAAATGCACGAAGCAACTACTGCAGATATCGCAGAGGTTACTATGCGTGGTTGCGGTCTTAAATGGAATTATCCATGGGAAGGTGAAACGATAGATTTCGCATCAGGTCTTACCAAACGAGCATATCCAACCGCATACAAAGAAAGACGTATCGCCTGTGCTATGAGTCATTATCGTTTATGGTTTGAGTGTATGGAAAAAGATTATCCTATACTTATCATGGAACATGATGCTTTATTCGTACATAAATTAGATTATGGGTTTATTTTAGATTCAAAATATGATATAATAGGAATAAACAACCCACTGATGGCAACTCGTAAGGCACAACGATTTTATGATTTAGTAAAAGGTAGAACTGAAGAACTGCAACCCATACCTGATATCGACAATTTTAATATTCCTCAGGGTCTCGCTGGTAACAGTGCCTATATAATAAAACCAAGTGGGGCGAAAGCAGTTATTGATGCGATTAATCAATATGGTCTTTGGCCAAACGATGCGATTATGTGCAAACAACTGATTAAAAATATGGGAGTGACTCGTAGATTTTACACTAAAGTTCAAGGACTGCCTTCTACGACAACAGGATAATTATGAAAGCATATGTAATTACAATCATGGAAAATGAAAAGTCAGTGCAGTCTGCTGAACGTTGCATTAAGTCTGCTGCTAAATTTGGAGTAGAAGTAGAAAAGTTCAAAGCGATTACTCCTGCTGATGATCCTAAGACTATGATGATGCAGAGGCAAATAAATTATGAAAATTTTGATGAAGTTTATTCGCGAACACAAAACTGCATGGCAGCATTTTTATCTCATTTTACTTTGTGGGAAAAGTGTGCATTAGATAATGAAACTTATTTAATCTTTGAACATGATGCTATAATGACTGGATTTCTACCACCTAATCCACAGTTCATGTATTGTATGACTATAGGCAAACCTTCGTATGGTAGTTATAATACACCTCTGGGGTTCGGTGTAAATCCTCTGACCCAAAAAGAATATTTTGGTGGTGCACATTCTTATATGCTAAAACCGAACGGTGCTTGGTCACTTATAGAAGGTGCGCAACATAATCCTGGTCCGACTGACGTATTTTTAAATAAACAAAATTTTCCTTGGTTGCAAGAACTTTATCCATGGGTCGCTGAAGCAAAAGATAACTTTTCTACGATTCAAGTAACACGTGGTTGTTTGGCGAAACATCAATATAATGAAGAAACATACAGGATAGAAAATGTCTAAAAAGTTAGATCGTTGCGTATTAACTGGTTGTGATTATAAAACTGAGTGGCAGTTAGAATGGTTCTTATATAATTACTGTTTACATTCTTCTATTCCCCTTATCCTCGCAGACTTCGGTATGACGGAAGGTGCAAGAGCGATGGCGGAAAGGCATCCATATATTACTGGCGTCATGAACTTGAATATAACTAAGGAGCAGGGTTGGTTCAATAAACCTATCGCTATGTTTAATAGTCCTGCCAAAACAACTGTTTGGTTGGATACTGACTGCGAAGTAAAGTCTAGATTAGAACCACTGTTTGATTTGATTATTCCTGGCAAACTTAATATGGTAGAAGATAAACCATGGACGAAAAGACGTAAAGAAACTTGGCATAACTCTGGAGTTGTAGGTTTCGTGAATAGACCAGCAGCACTTCATACTTGGTGTAATGCGATTAGAGAAAAACCTGACGTTGGAGATCAAGAGACTTTACACTCTATCTTGAACCCGATTACAAGGATGTCCTATATAAATGAGTTGCCGTTTGAATGGAACGTGATGAGACTCGCTACTGATCAGGACGGTTACAAAGGTCCGATTAAGATTCAGCATCATACTGGTTCAAAAGGAAAAGATAAAATAAAAGGATTGATGAAGATCAGGAGTGCTATAAATGCCTAGAGTTGTTCATGTTATTGGTAACGGTGACAGTGCTGCTTTTTATAAAGATCATCCCCGCAAGGGATTAAAACTTATTTGTAATGTCCCACCGTTTGATGTTCCCGAAGCATATGCTTCTTGCATCGTAGATTTTAAAATGATGCACACAATCAATAAGGGTGAGATTAATCCTCCTGGCGAATGGATATGCGGTATGCGTCCGAAAATGTACTGCGATAAACATCCTATCTTTTATATGAAACACGCCAACAGAATCAAAGAGTTCTATACTAAGAAACCATCATATGCTGCTAATTATACTGACTTCAACTGCGGGCATATGGCAGTCTACTATGCTTGCCAAAAACTCAAAGCAGAGTATGTACATATGTGGGGATTTGATTCAATCCTAGATTTCAATCTACGCAGTTACACCGATCTGGTATTACCATCTGATCGTGGCGGTATGAATAATCATAGGTTATCAGAAAACTGGCGTCCGTTATGGCGTAATATGTTCAACGACTTCAGTGATGGAAGAACGCAATTTATTCTACATCACTTTCATGACTCTCTTAAATTTCCTGTCGGTGATAATGTAAAGATAGAAGTCCACGAGAAAAAACATAATAAAACAAAATAATGGTTTACTTTTAAATAAAAGTATGATATAATATTGTATGATTCATTTACAAATACATGGTGGAACAAACAAAGAGCAGAAGATGGCATATGATGCCGTCAACTTTGCTATCAAAAAACTGATGCCTCGTAAAAGAAATTTACAGATAGAAGTTTCTATCGTTGATATTCCTGGCGATGCTGATGCGTTTCATTGTAGTATTGATAAAGGTGAACATGAGATAGAAGTTCAGAAAGGACTTATTGAAGAAGACTTTATGACTGCTGTCTTTCACGAGATGGTTCACGTTCGTCAGCATGAGCGTGGTTTACTAAAAGATCATGGAGTTCGCAAATCATGGAAGGGTGAAGAATATATCGGTATCTATGATACCACTGAAACTTATATGAACCTTCCTTGGGAAAAAGAAGCATATAAATTACAAGAGGAGTTGTATGAAAAATGGATCCAGACATCAACATCATGAAACGTCAAATGGCAGAAGAGACTGAAGAAAAGTATTTTCTGCTGAACCGTATAAAGGAACTCAACGAAGAAATCGTTGAACTAAAGGCAAGGATTGATAGAATGGAAAATCCTTCAACTGTCAGTGGTGACGAAAAAACTTGGTAAAAAGAGAAAAAAATGCTTTACTATTTGCTAAAAATATAGTATAATAGTTGTATAAGGTTTTTAAAAGGAGCAAAAAATGGAAAAAGAATTAGTTCTCTATATCGTAGCGCAACGTGCAGAAGCAGAAGCATTTACTGCTGCTGCCCCAGGAAACTTCATGGGTAAGTTTCCTTGTCATACCGATACCGAGTATTGGTCTGAGCGTGTGCCTTCTGGTACGTTCGCAGAGTTTGAGCGTCAAGAACTTGAGGAGACAGCATACTATGTTGTTGCTGACTTCATCAGTAAGTCTGCTGCTCGTTCATTGAACTTGACTTCAATGTCGAACGATGAGATACGTGCTTTCACTGACAAAATACTGGAGGCAGCGTAATGATACCATTCGGTCGTTTATTGCATGAGTTGAGAGGTTGGTGTTATCGAGTTGATAATGATATAGATCACGATGATGGAACATGGAAATATGTTCATGTTATGGTCGATCCTAAAGGATATCATCATTGGGAGTTTGACAGTCTTTGCAGTTCTTATGATTATGCATCAACAGATATGATAGAGGATTATGTTACATACAAAGAGTTTCAGTTATAATATAACTGATCAAGTTTCCGGAGGTGGTGTATTTTTGCTCCTCTCTCTCAACCATCTCCGGAACCGTTATAAATAGAGGTAGGAACGAGGGCAATCCTTAACTAAAAAACCCTCATCCAGGATTAAGTTCCAGGATAACAAATGGAGATGCACCCAGCACCTATATACTGGCACTGCTAAATTTATCAGGTTGGTCGCTATAAATAGACTCGCGAGGGGACATGGTTATCCCCTCATTAAACTTAGGAGATTTAAATGCTAGAAGGCACAGTATTATTCATGTGGTTGTTCAGTATGGCAGAACGTGAATTTTTAGATGAGAAATTAAAGTGGAATGCGCTGGGATATAATTATTGGAATCAGATTGAATGTCGCGCACCCGATCCCAATGCAAAGTCAATAGTAATCACAACACCTATCGGGAATAAATACGTATGCTTCAAGCAGACAAATCAGAAACCCCAACGATAAGACCCTTTGACGTTTTAATCTTATTACCATTCGCATGGGTCATGAGTCAATCAATAATCACTGGAAGTGTTTTTTGGTTCCTCATCTCCTATGTGATTTTTATTAACTATGCGTGCATGAGGAGAGATAATGTCATCTGAAGATTTTGATTTTGACTTTGGATTTACAGCAGTAGATGAGTCCGAACTCAAAGCAGTAAAAGAAGCGAAAGATACTGCAGAAAAAATGGCAGTCGGTGTCGATGCTACTCAAGACAAGATCGACAAACTGTATAATGCTATACAACCACTGTTAGTAAACTTAAAAAAGAATCCTGAAAAAGAATATATCTTATGGCCAAACCGTATAGAAAAGGTTGATCAGTTTGAAGATATGTTAAGAAAAATTTACAATTCTTGAAAAAAATGCTTTACTTTTTCTGAAAAGTATAGTACAATAGTTGTAGGTAATATTTTTTGAGGAGTTTATATTATGGCGCAAACCCAAAAACAGCGTTTAGCATTGATCCGTAAAGTTTCAAAAAAATTCAATAAGAAGTTACAGCGCAATCAACGTGTTCGTAAGACCGAGACTGTATCTTATCTTCCGTATGGTTATCCTGCCTCTAAAGGTTATGATGACGTCAACATCAATCACTGGACTGATGCTCCGAAATATTTGGATGAGCATTATGGTGATCGTATGCGTGAGCAGAATGAGTACGAAAGGGATTGGGACTAATGTTGCCAGTGATGACGAGCGATCGCCTTCTTGCTTACAGAGTGTTTCAGGGTGAGTTGGAAAAATTGGGTCTGAAGAAAGAACCATCAGGCATTGATATTTTGATAATAGATTATCTCAGACGCAGAATGAATGAGATGGAAAAAAAGGGATATGACAAATCATGACGATGCATCTAGTTAGAGGTATGACCTCACTCAACACTCGTAAACGTAAAGCGAAGAAAAAGACTGCGGGAGTTCTTGAAGAAGAACGCAAGATGCGCGAGTTATTATTGAAGGTTGGTTATGAAAAAAGATTATCGCAAGAGTACAGGGCAAACATGCCTTCCTATAAAACTGAACCTATCGCCCCGACCTCAGACGTTGTTGGTAATGGGTTTAAGAGAGTTGCTAAACAATACACTGGCGATGAACTTGCAGGGATCGGCACACTGCATAAAAGTAATATGGTGCCAGTTAGAAAAGATAGTAATGATGCTAAAGAGATAGCAAGAATGAGGAGAGGATAATGGCGAATCACGTACACACTAGTGTTGAGTTTCAACGCATTAATGAAGCAGCACAAAACAGATTGAAAGAGTTATATGAAAAGGTTCGTACTGATAGTCACTATCAATGGTTCGGTGATATCTTTCTTGGTGATGAATTATCTTATGAAAAAATTGAAGATCGCACATGGATGTTAGAAAATATTGGCGCGAAGTGGTGTTACTTTGAAGATAAAGACCCCGACTATTTCACAACAGAATCTGCGTGGTCACCACCGATAGAAGGTATTGAGAAACTTCTGGAAGATCTTTCTCAGTATGATAAGAAAATGGTAACGGTGGTTCGTTACGAAGATGAGTTTCCTAACTATATCGGTGCTTCAGTTTATATCGGCAACCATGAACTTGATAGTCGTGAAGATACTGATGAAGATATATTAGAAATGGCGATGGAACACTTTGATGATATCAAAGGTAAATTTGATTTTGAGACTGGTGAGTGGGCAGATGAGAAGTCTGAAGAGTTCTGGGAAGACATGGCATGGGAGTTTAGAACAGAATTAATTGATGATTTCGTAGCAGAAACTCTAGATTTGTTACATTAGTGCTTTACTTATTCACAAAAATATAGTACAATAGTTGTAGTCATATTTTTTTTAGAGGAGTTTATTATGGCAGTTCGTAAAAAGAAAAAAGTTGTTTCACGTCGCTCAGGTGTTGCGGCAGCACCTTTTGATAAAGGTATTGATGCAGTTCATGCTTTCTTCCACACTGAAGTGGAACGCAAAGATTTGATATCTTCATTCAAGTCCTATGCGAAAGGTGTAATTTCAAAAGAACAATTTAAGTATGTGAATGCTTGTCCTGAATATAAGTTTTGGGCATTCTCATATCACTCTGCGACTGCATCATTCTTGATGAACTCTAACGAAAGTAACGAACGTGTAGATTATTGGAAAGGTGCTTTACACGGTTACATACATAAGTTAATTGATATGGGCAAAGACCTGTACTTTGAGAAGCAATCAAAACTCAAAGACTCTGCTCGTATAGTTTCGTTGTCTCCTATGGAGAGACTACAAAAAAAGATATCTAATACAGTAATGCAAGACTTATTAGATTTAGAAGATTCTTGGATGGAGGGTGAAAAAACTTCTCTTGACTTATATGCTCTGTTCAAGAAACATGGACTGGGTGCGTCTGCTACACTCCCAGTTCGTGAGGTGGTTGAGGGATGGTTACTTGATTATGAAGATGCCTATAACAAGTCATGTCCTGATGCCGTTGAAGGTTACTCGCATTTGAAAAGACCTGAACTCAATCGCCGCATAAAAGTTTGTAATGAAATGCTTTCAGATCTAGACCGTATCAAGTCTGCTGCTAAAGCAACTCGTAAGACACGTATCAAAGCACCGAAGACTGCTGATAAGCAGGTTCGTAAAGTACAATACAAAAAGGAGGACTCTGAGTTTAAGTTGGTATCAATACCACCGATGCAGATTATCGGTAAGACTCGACTCTTCGCCTTTAATTGTAAGACACGTGTTCTTACGGAGTATGTGACAACCTCAGTTTCAGGTTTTGAAATTACTGGTTCAACTATCAAGAACTTTGATACTGTTAACAGTAGAAAAACCAAACTGCGTAAACCAGATCAGTTCTTGCCTGATATCCTTAAGAAGACTCCTAAGCAGATTAATGATATCTTCAAGAATATAACTACTAAGATATCCGTTCCTAACGGAAGGATCAATAAAGATACAATCTTACTGAGAGCATTAGATAAATGAGTGTTGAAGAATCATTTTTAAATAAATCTAAATTTTCTAAACTCGTGGAAAGCGAAGTGTTAGATAAATCAATAGGATACATGGATGCGATCCTATTACTGTGTGAGAAAAATAATATCGAACCTGAAGACGTTCGTAAATTTATCTCACCAGTTATCAAAGATAAACTAGAGGCAGAAGCAATGTCCCTTAACTTTCTACCCAAGACAAATACAATAGACTCAGCGTTGTTTGAGTAATGTGTATAAATAACTTTACACTTCAGTGTAAATATGATACAATAATACAGCAATATTTCAGCAATACAAAGGATACAAATATATGTCATTTGAAAACTTAAAACGCAATCGCGATCAAATTTCCAAACTCGTACAGGCAGCAGAACAAGCAGGTGGTGGATCTACCGAGCAAAAGTCTTACGGAGATGATCGCCTCTGGAAACCAACAGTAGACAAGGCAGGTAACGGATATGCAGTACTCAGATTCTTACCAGCAGCAGAAGGAGCAGACCTTCCATGGGTACGATACTGGGATCACGGATTCAAAGGTCCTACTGGTCAGTGGTATATCGAGTCAAGTCTTACATCTATTGGTCAACCTGACCCTGTTGGCGAACTCAACTCCCGACTGTGGAATTCCGGGATTGATGCCGACAAAGATAAAGCACGTTCACAAAAACGTAGACTCCACTATGTGACTAATGTTCTTGTCGTACAGGATCCTGGTAATCCTGCGAACGAAGGCAAAGTCATGCTCTATAAGTTCGGTAAGAAGATCTTTGATAAACTGATGGATGTTATGCAACCTCAGTTTGCCGATGAGACACCTATTAACCCATTTGATATGTGGGAAGGTGCCGACTTTAAATTAAAAATTCGTAATGTTGATGGATACCGTAATTATGATAAGTCAGAATTTGCAAGTGCTTCTGGTCTCTATGATGGAGACGAATCCAAGTTGGAAGCAGTCTATAACCAACTACATGACCTCAGTGAGTTCACCGACCCAAAGAACTACAAGTCGTACGATGAACTTAAAGCGAAACTGATGCGTGTGCTTGGAGAAGATTCTCAGTTGGGTGCACCAACTATGCAAC
>MDTG01009046.1_pt1 | contig 28097 bp, 24 predicted proteins | sample 811421 | NCBI WGS metagenome assembly MDTG01 (sample SAMN05326645, study PRJNA326480) | marine metagenome | isolation source: seawater | place: Pacific Ocean: South East | collected 2011
AAGGTGTGGTAAGAGCACACCGGTTTTTTGGCAACAAAAAACGCATGGCAAACCCCACTGGGAGCAAGGCTAAATAGAGATGGCACTGTATTTTTATACAAAAAACAGTCTTTAGTTCGTCATCTGGGTTAGCCGCTTGAGCTTAAACGCAAGTTTAAGACTAGATAAATGACTTCTTAAATGACAGAACCCGGCTTATAGACTATCTGGCGTATCTAAAACTTCTCCAAATGTTCTACATTTGTATCCTTTAACAACCTAATTTAGACTCTTTAATAAAAACTTATATATTGACTGATATAAATAAAACCCATACTATCCCATGAAATCCCAAATAGAGGGTTTTTTATGAATATAAATAAAGAGATTTTAATTGAAAGATTATTTTTTAATTCTCTTTTTGCGTGTGTTTTAAAAAAAAATGTTTTTATCAAGTTACGAGAACAAATTAGACAAGAAAGGGAGGGTTTCAGTGCCAGCTACTTTTAGATCCCACCTTAGTTCACTAGGTTACAACGGCTTTATAAGCTATCCATCCTTTAATCATTCTTCTTTAGAATGTTGTTCTCAAGATAGAATAGAAAAGCTCTCTAACACAATAGATACACTAAACCCATTTGAAGAAAAAAGAGATTATTTTGCAACATCAGTTTTATCGGAGAGTATTAATTTACAATTTGATAGTGAAGGAAGAATTTCGCTTCCAAAAAAATTATTAGATCATGCAAAAATAAAAAATAATATTTTATTTGTTGGTTTGGGCAAAACATTCCAAATATGGGATCCAAATCTTTTTGAGAAATTTAAAATAGTTGCAAGAAGAAATGCACATAAAAAAAGATCTACTTTAAAATGGAATAATAAACAACAAGGGGAGGAAGTATGACAATTAATATCGGAGGAGGAGAACTTAAAGAACTTAAACCAAGAATTTTGGTTTTAGGAGTAGGAGGAGCTGGTGGAAATGCTATTAATGCAATGATAGATGCTGGCTTAGAAGGTGTAGAATTTATTGCAGTCAATACTGACGCTCAAGATTTAAAAGCAAACAAAGCTGATGCGAAAATTCAAATTGGTATGAACTTAACCAAAGGCTTAGGAGCTGGAGCTAAAAACGATATAGGCCAAGCAGCTGCTGATGAATCTCTCAATGAAATTATAAGTTACATTCAAGGAAGTAACATGATTTTTATAACAGCAGGCATGGGAGGAGGTACGGGTACTGGGGCATCTCATGTTATAGCTAGAGCAGCTAAAGAATTAAACATATTAACTGCTGGAGTTATCACTCTTCCTTTTGATTACGAAGGTCCAAAAAGAATGAGAAGAGCATTACAAGGATGGGAACAACTAAAAAAACATTTAGACACATCGATTGTTGTTCCAAATCAAAATCTTTTTAAAATTGCCAGCGAAACAACAACCTTCGAAGAATCTTTTGAACTTTCAAATAAAGTTTTAAAACATGGTGTTCAAAGTGTTACAGACTTAATGGTAAGACCAGGATTAATAAATCTAGATTTTGCCGATGTCGAAACTGTCATGAGTTCTATGGGCAAAGCGATGATGGGAACTGGAGAAGCAGAAGGTGAGAATAGAGCTACAACTGCAACAGATCTTGCTCTAAACAATCCTTTAATAGATGACTATTCTTTAAAAGGAGCCAAAGGACTTTTAGTAAATATAACAGGTGGTAAGGACATTACTCTTTTTGAAGTTGATCAAGCTGTAAACAAAATTAGAGCAGAAGTAGACCCAGAGGCTGAACTAATTTTTGGAGCTATTCAAGATGAAAACTTAAAAGGAAAAATGAGAGTATCAATAGTTGCCACTTCTCTTGAAGGATCAGCTTTAGATATAAGAGAGACAGAACCAAAAACTGTTTTAAATATGGTTAATAGAATACAGAATAGAAATACAGGTTATTCTGACGGCTTATTTCCTAAAAGCACCCATATAGAGAACAATACTCTAAGTTCTATACAAGGCGCTACAGCTTTGAAGCTGGATGATAAGCCTGAACTCAAAGAAGCACCTACAAACCTGATGCCTTCTTCTGAGCCTAATGTTAATGAGACAACTTCTGGAGTTTCAATTGAAAGTGCTTCTTACATTGAAAACAATCTACCTTCAACTGATACAGAATTACCTGAGATCAAAGATGATACGAATAATTTTGAAAATCAGGAAGAGTTTACTCCTAAGTTATTTTCAGATGAAGCCTTTAATAAGTTGGAGAATGAGTCTAGCGAGAATGATGATGAAAGGACTGTCAATCAAGAAGACAATCTCTTTGATCAAGACACTATCGAGGATGAAGAAAGTTTCGAAATCCCAGCTTTCTTAAGAAAACAAAAATTTTAATGAGAGATTTTAAAGACCATGAACGTTCCCCAAACATCACTGGAATACTCACATTTTCCAGTGATGCTGAACGAAGTCATTAAAATTTGTTCTCCAGAAAAAGGCGGTAATTTTGTAGACTGCACTTTTGGCGGTGGAGGATATTCTGAAGAGCTACTTAAGTTTCCAAATACAAAAGTTACAGCATTAGATAGAGATAATTCAGCAGAGAGTAGAGCAAAGAGAATTTCAGAAAAATATCTAAATAGGTTTTCTTTTTACAATGAAAAATTTAGTAATTTAGACAAAATATTAGAGGGCAAAGATAAAGCTGACACAATTATTTTTGATTTAGGAACCTCACTTTTCCAACTTATGGATTTAGAGAGAGGTTTTTCTTTTAATTCTAAAAATAGATTGGATATGAACATGGGACTTTCCTCTATTTCTGCTGAAGAAATTTTGAATAATTTTGGTGAAAAAAGTTTAAAAATGATAATAAAAATTCTAGGGGAGGAGAAAGAGTCCTCAAAAATTGTAAAAAATATTTTAAAAGTCAGAAAAATCGAAAGAATATCAAAAGTAACACAACTAGTTGAAATTATTAAAAAAAGTAAAAAAAAAAATTTTTCAAAAAAGACAAATGTTTGTACAAAAACATTTCAAGCATTAAGAATTTTTGTCAATAAAGAAATGACCGAGTTAGTCGAGGGTATTATTAAAGCAACTAAATTTCTAAAAAAGGATGGAAAAATAATAGTTGTTAGCTTTCATTCTCTAGAAGATAGAATAGTTAAATCTTATTTTAAAAATTACTCAGAAAATAACATTTTGCCATCAAGATATTTGCCAGAAATTAAAGACAAAAAAATAATTTTTTTTAAAGGAAAAAATAACAAACTTATTAGACCTTCAGACACAGAAATTAAAAAAAATCCGCCATCAAGATCGGCTAAACTTAGATTTGCTATAAGAAACAAAGAAGATTTTATTGAACCAAAAAATTTCAAAAAAAAATTTGTAAAATATTTAAATTTGGAAAAATTAAATGCTTAATAAGAAATTAGTAATATCCTTAATTATTTTCTCTATTTTTATGGTTATTACATCTATTATAAAAACAAATACAAGAGAAATCGAAAAAAACATATTACTTTATGAAAAAAAAATAGCAAATTTAGAAAGTAATTTACATGAGGCTGAATTAGATTATTATTATTTATCTTCACCTAAAGTTTTATCAAATAACATTTTAGAACATAGTAATGAAGAGTATTTAAGCATGGATTACTCAAAAATTTACTTTAGTTTAGACCAATTTCTTAACGAACAAAACAAAACCACCAAGGCATTCATTAATGAAAAAAACACAAAAAAAAAATAAAAACTTTAATAAAAATCAAAAAAGCTTTTATTTTGAGGATTATATAGAAACAAATTTAAAGCAAAAAAATATTTCAAAATCTTTAATATCTGAAGATAGAGTCTATCTACTTTTTTTTTTATTTTTTTGTTTAATAACAATATTTTCAATAAAGATTACTGCTATTTCAATAAAAGAACCTCGATTACTTTTAGCAAAAAAAAATAATTTTAGTTTTTTGCCATTAAGAAAAGATATTGTAGATAGAAATGGAGAATTAATATCTAGAAATATTAAAATTTATCATGCTGCAGTTAAACCAGATTTAATTAAAGATAAAAATAAGTTTTTACTTAATATTAAATTAAATTTTCCAGAAATTTCTCAAGATAAATTAAAAATAAAATTATTAAAGAATAAGTATTTTTATATAAAAAAACGTTTAACTGCAGAGCAAAAGAATAAACTTTGGTCGTTAGGTGAGAAAGGAATTATATTTGAGTCGACGCAATCGCGTATATATCCTCATGCCGAACTTTATAGTCATATCTTAGGTCAGATAGATGATGATAATTATGGAATATCGGGAGTAGAGAGATATTTCGACAAAGAGTTAAAAAATACTCAAAGTATTAAAGAGCCTCTTAAGCTTACGTTGGACACTAGTTTACAATTTCTGATTAAAAAAGAATTGGAAAATTCTCTTAAAGATTTTAAAGCTAAAGGTGCCGGCGGTTTATTGATGGATGTTCAAACCGGTGAAGTATTATCATTAGTTTCATTACCTGACTATAACATTAACATGCGCAACAAAATTACTCATTTAGACTATACGAACAAAATAACCAAAGGAATTTTTGAATTAGGTTCAATATTTAAAACTTTTACCATAGCTTTAGCTTTAGAAAAAAAATTATATACACCAGAAACAGTTATTGAAAATATTCCTAATAATATTAAGTGTTCTAAATATACAATTTCTGAACATGATGAATTACCTAAAAATCTCTCTATTGAGGAGATTTTGATAAGGTCATCAAATATTGGATCAGCTATGATTGCGCAAAATATAGGAGAAGAAAATTTTAAAGAATTTATTAAAAAGTTAAAATTACTAGATACCCTTGAATTCGAGCTTGATGAAGTCGGCAGACCAATAAAATTTAATTGGGACAAATGTAAATTAGAGACTGTTTCTTTTGGACACGGTATAACAACTACTCCTCTTCAAGCTGCTACCGCGTACGCAGCTATGTCTAATGGAGGTTATTTAGTAAAACCAACTTTGAGGTTAAATAAAGATATTGAGGTTAAGAGAAATAGAGTAATTTCCTCTAAAACCAGTAAAGAAATTAATTCTATTCTTAGAAAAGTTGTGACACACGAACATGGAACAGCAAGCCTAGCTAATATATTTGGTTTTGATGTTGGAGGAAAAACAGGTACAGCAAAAAAAAATAATTACGGAGAGTATTCCAAAAAGAAATTGAATACTTTTATATCCGTATTTCCAATTCACGAACCAAAATATGTATTATTAGTTTTGCTTGACGAACCTCAACCTGCCCCTAAATTAGCATATAACTATCGGGGACAAAAAATATATTCTAATAGAGATGAAGCAGGTTGGAATTCTGTTTATGTCGCTGGCAAAATTATAAAAAAAATTGGACCTATTTTAGCCATAAATAACCATCAAGTTTATAACAACCATGTTGTTAAAAAACTTAATTAAAAATATTCAGTCTAAAGTCAAGACTATCAACATTAAGAATTTGTCTCTAGATAGTAGAAAAGTAAAAAAAGGTGATTTATTTTTTGCTCTAAAAGGAAGCAAACATAATGGAAATTCTTTTATTTCCCATGCAATTTCTAACGGTGCAAAAGCTATTATCTGTTCTAAAAATACAAAAATAAAATTAAAAAAAAAAATCCCTTTAATAAAAGTAAAAAATGTAAGAAAATCTTTAGTATTTGCTTGCTCAAAATTCTATAGAAAAAAACCAAACAATATAATAGCTGTAACCGGAACAAATGGAAAAAGCTCTGTCGCAGATTTTTATTGTCAAATTTTAGAAAAAAATAAAATCCCAGTTGCCTCTATTGGTACATTGGGGATAAAAAGATTTGGGAAAATCAAAAAAACTAATTTAACTAGTTTAGATGTAATTTCTTTTCATGAAGAACTCGCCAATTTAAAAAAATTAGGAATTAATAATGTTATTGTAGAAGCATCAAGTCACGGACTATTACAGGGAAGACTTGATGGTGTTAAATTTAAATTAGGAATATTTACAAATTTTAGTCAAGATCATCTTGATTACCATAAAAATATGAAAAATTATTTTAACGCGAAAATGATACTTTTTAAAAATTTATTACCAAAAGGAAGCCCCGTTATATTAGACAAAGAAGATAAAAAATTTCCAATTTTAAAAAGAATAGCTATTAAAAAGAAACTAAAAATATTAGAAATTAACAATAAAATTAAAATCGATTTAAATCAGAATCTGTTTATAGGAAAGTTTCAAATTAAAAATATTTTAATGTCAGTTCTAGCAGCACAAGCTTCTGGTTTAAAAATTCAAAAAATTAAACCAAAGGTAGAGAGCTTAAAAAATGTAAACGGTAGACTAGAATTAATTAAAACTTTACCAAACAAAGCAAAAGTATTTGTTGATTTTGCCCATACACCCGATGCTTTAAAAACCGTTCTTAACGCTTTAAAAATTCAATTTGGTAGGAGTATTTCGATAGTTTTCGGTTGTGGTGGTGAAAGAGATATAAAGAAAAGAAAAGACATGGCAAATATTGTTAAAAATTTTTGTGATAAAATTTATGTCACTGACGATAATCCAAGAAAAGAAGATCCAAAAAAGATTAGAAGAATGATTACAAAAGAGTTAAAAAATAAAAATTTTGTTGAGATAGGTAACAGAGCTAAAGCAATAAAATTAGCCATTTTAAATTCGGAACCGTCAGAAATAATTTTAGTTGCTGGAAAAGGCCATGAAATAACGCAAGACTATGGGAATAAAATTTTTAAAATTTCCGATAAATCTATTATTAAAAAAACTTCAACAAAAAAATTAAAATATAAAAAAAATAATTTTAACGAATATTTTAATTCGAAAATATTAAAAAAAATTACTAATAAAAATAAAATATTTAAATTTGAGGGTGTATCTATAAATTCTAAGGAGGCAAAAAGAAAAAATCTTTTTATCGCAATTAAAGGAAAAAAAAATGATGGTCACAACTATCTTCATGAAGCAATAAAAAAGGGATCTAATTACTGCGTCATTTCTAGAAAAGCATGTTCTAAAATTTCAAAAAAATTTATTAAATGTAAAAATACTTATAATTTTTTATATAAGTTGGCTAGATTTAAAAGACAAAATTTAAAAACAGAAATTATTGCCATTACGGGAAGCTCAGGCAAAACAACTTTAAAAAATTTATTGGGAAACATTTTAAAAATTTATGGTCCCACGTACTATTCTCCAAAATCTTTTAATAATCATTACGGAGTCCCATTAAGTTTGTCTAATCTTGAACACTCACACAAATATGGTGTTTTTGAAATAGGAATGAGCCGCTCAGGCGAGATTAATAATTTGTCTAAAATGACACGGCCCAAAGTTGGAATCATTACAAATGTTGCTGAGGCTCATATTGAAAATTTCAAAAATATTGCTGGTATTGCTAAAGCAAAAAGCGAAATTATAAATAATATCGAAGATGGAGGAACAATAATTCTCAACAGAGATGACAAATTTTTTAATTATATGGAATATAAGGCAATTAAAAAAAACATAAACTTATTATCTTTTGGTTTTTCGAAAAAATCAGATATTCGTTTAATAAAGATAATAAAATTTAAAAAAAATTATTTTCTAAAAATTAAAGCGGTAGATAAGTATTTAAATATTAAAACTAAAGAAATTAATAATCAAAATATTTATAATATTTTATGTTGTCTTGCAGTATTAAACATTTTCAATTTAGAAACTAATGTGATTAAAAACTTTTTTACTCATACATATTTTTTAGCGGGAAGAGGAAAAATTCATAAAGTTAAAAGATTTAAAACTAACTTTAAACTTATAGATGAGAGCTACAATGCAAATCCTCTTTCTGTTAAAAATGCACTATTAAATTTATCAAAAATAAAAAACAAAAACTCCAAAAAGTACGTTTTGCTGGGAGATATGCTTGAATTAGGCAATAAGTCAGAATTTTACCATAAAAATCTGTCAAAAATTATTAACAATACTGATATAGACAAAGTATTTGTATATGGAAATAAAGTGTTAAAAACTTATAAATACATATCTCAAAAAAAACAGGGAAACATTTTACAAAATAAAAATGACTTTGATGAAGTATTTTCAAAATTAATAAAAAAAAATGACTATTTAATGATCAAGGGTTCAAACGCAACTGGATTAAATAAATTATCAGAAAATATTATTAAAGGATTAAAAAATGCTATTTAGTTTTTTAACTTCCTTGATTGAAAATTATTCATTTTTAAATGTATTCAAATATTTAACCTTCAGAACTGGTTTGTCACTGATCACTTCTTTGGTTGTTGTTTTTTTAATAGGAGGTCCATTAATTAAGATTTTTTCGAGAAATCAAATAGCTGGACCGATTAGACAAGATGGACCAATTGATCATATAATAAAAAAATCTGGGACACCAACCATGGGAGGTGTAATTATAATAATCGGAATGATCTCTAGTACTTTAATGTGGGCTGACTTGAATAATATATTTATATGGACACTAGTGTTTGTGTCTTTAGGTTTAGGAATTTTGGGTTTTGTAGATGATTTATTAAAAATTAAGTTTGAAAATTCTAGGGGGTTAAATTCTAAACTTAAATTTTTAGGTCAATTAATTATTAGCTTAATAGCAATTTATATTTTACTAAATCATTCTAACCATGATTATCTGTATAATCTTTATTTTCCTTTTTTTAAAAATCTAATACTTCATATGGGATTGTTTTTTATTCCCTTTGCGTTATTTGTAATTGTAGGATCCTCAAACGCGGTAAATCTTACGGATGGACTTGATGGTTTAGCTACAGTTCCAGTAATGCTAGTTGCTGTTTCTTTTACGCTTATAAGCTACGTCGTAGGAAACGTTATTTTTTCGGAATATTTACAAATTCAATACATACCAGGAGTAGGAGAGATCTCAATCTTTTGTGGCTCAATAGTAGGATCATGTTTAGGATTTTTGTGGTATAACGCACCACCTGCAAAAATATTTATGGGAGACACTGGTTCTTTGTCTCTAGGCGGTTCATTAGCAGCAGTTGCTATAATTGTTAAACACGAGATAGTTTTAGCTATAATTGGAGGACTGTTTGTTTTAGAGACTGTTTCAGTAATAATTCAAGTAGTTTCTTTTAAATTAACTGGCAAAAGAGTCTTTAAGATGGCTCCGATACATCATCATTTTGAAAAAAAAGGGTGGGCAGAGTCCACTATAGTTATAAGGTTTTGGATAATTTCAATTATTTTAGCATTAATAGGACTTGCTACACTTAAATTACGTTAATTAATGGAAACATTAAAAACACTACGTAAAAAAAAATTTATAATTTACGGTTGCGGGATAACTGGTGCTTCAGTTATTCAATTTTTTAAAAAAAATAAAATAAAAAACTTTAATGTTTGGGATGATAATCAAAAAAAGAATAATCTATTTTACAAAAAAATAAATAGTAGCAAATTCTTAAAACTATTATACAAAAGCGATTACATTGTTAAAAGTCCTGGAATAAATATAAATTTGGTAAAGTTTAAAAAACATTTAATAAAAAATAAACATAAAATAATATCAGACCTTGATTTATTTTATATTAAAAATTCTAATTCATCTTCAATTGTTGTTACAGGTACAAATGGAAAATCAACAACTTGTAAAATTATAGAACACCTGCTTAAAAAAAACGGATATAAGGTAAAATTGGGTGGAAATATTGGTGATCCTGTATTGAATATTAAAAATAGTAAAGATACATTTTCTATAATAGAGGCATCTTCTTTTCAGTTAGCTTACTCTAAATTTATAAAACCAAAATATGCTTTAATAATAAATTTTTCTAACGATCATTTAGATTGGCACGGTAAAACGCAAAATTACCTCAATTCAAAATTTAAAATTTTTAAATTTCAGAAAAAAAATGATATCGCTTTATTAAAAGAAAAAAGGTTAATCAAAAAATTTAAAAGGGAAAAATATTTGAGTAAATTAAAAATAGTATCAGATAAAAAATATCAAAAAATAAGCAACAAAATTAAAAATAAATATTTAAAAATCAAATCAAATGATGAAAATATGTCTTTTGCATACCATCTTGGAAAAACACTAAAAATAACGGACTCTGATTTTATTAAATCATTTAAAAATTTTAAAGGTCTTCCGCATAGATATGAATTATTTTATAAAAAAAATAATATAAACTTTATCAATGACTCCAAAGCTACAAGCTTTAAATCCAGCAAATATGCACTTGAGGATAATAAAAATATATACTGGATAGTTGGAGGACTTCCGAAAATAGGTGACAAGTTTTATGTTAATCATCTGAAAAAGAATATTACAAAATCTTTTATTATAGGAAAAAATACAAAATTTTTTGAAAGACAATTAAAAGGAAAAGTTAAAATAGATATTTCTAACAATCTTAAAAATGCATTAAAAAAAATTTCTTATGAAATTAAAAAAGACAAATTTAACAAAAAAAAGACTGTTTTATTTAGTCCAGCCAGCGCTTCATTTGATCAATTTAAAAATTTCATGGATAGAGGAAACAAATTTAAAAATTTAGTTAGAGATTATGGAAAAAATATTTTTTAAACATAAATTAGAAAACCAATGGAGAAATTTAGATAAAAAAATATTATTCAGTTTTATTCTACTATTTCTTTTAGGACTTTTTTTTTCATTTTCGTCAACTTCATCTTTAGCTAGCGAAAGATTGGAAAAAGACTATTATTTTTTTTTTACTAAACATTTAATCTTTGTTTTCTCTTCATTATTAATTATGTTTTTTATTTCTTTTTTAGATTTAAATTTTTTAAATAAAATGATAATTCCAATGTTCTTTTTTTTATTAATATGCTTAATATTAGTCCCTCTAATTGGAATAGAGGTAAAAGGCTCTAAACGTTGGTTAAATTTATATTTTTTTAGATTTCAGCCAATAGAATTTGTAAAACCATTTTTTATTTTAGTATCAGCTAAAATACTTACAATGAACGAAAATAAAATTAAAAATAGCTCTTATTTGCTTACATTCTTATTGCTTGTCTCTATAATAATATTACTTGTAAACCAGCCTGACCTTGGTCAATCTATTTTAATTATAGGGTGTTGGATTTCTATTGTTTTTATATCTGGTATAAATATTCTTTATATCTTAGGTTTTTTTGCTACCTTCCTTATTTCATTGGGTAGCTTATTATTTTTATTTCCTAATAAGTTTGGATATATAACAAATCGTTTAGTTTCTTTTCTTGACCCATCAAAAGGAGATAGTTTTCAGTCTCAGAAAGCATTAGATGCTATTAAGCAAGGAGGTTTAAAAGGACAAGGGATGGGAGAAGGTGTTCTAAAAGAAAGTGTGCCAGAGGCTCATACAGATTATATAATCGCTGTTATTAGTGAAGAGTTTGGCTCAATAACCTCAATACTTTTAGTAATGGTTTTCCTGTACATAGCTTTTAGAATAATAAAGATCACTGTTTTAGAAAAAGATCAGACTTTAAAAATCTCATTATGTGGTCTTTCCTCACTTTTGATATTTCAAACTTTTATTCATATCGGAGTAAACACAAGTTTATTACCTACTACTGGTATGACATTACCTTTTTTAAGTTATGGCGGATCTTCATTATTTGGAAGCTCAATATTAGCAGGAGTTATTTTAAACTATACAAAAAACAGGTTTAACAATGAAGGAATTTAAAAATAAAATATTGATTGCCACGGGTGGAACAGGCGGGCATGTTTTTCCAGCATATAGCTTAGCTCAAAACTTATTTGAAAATAAATATTCCGTTGAAATTGTTACCGATAACAGGGGATATAAATATTTAAAAAACTACAAAAATTTAAATTTAAAGATAATTAAATCAGCTACCATTTTTAATAAAAATCCTATTTCAATAATTATATCTTTTTTTAAGATTGTCTTAGCTATAATTAAATCCTGGAGAATTTTATCTAATTTCAGACCCAAATTAGTTTTTGGTATGGGCGGGTACTCCTCTTTCCCATTATGCTTAGCAGCAAAAATAATGAAAATACCCTTTATTATATATGAAAATAACTTAGTCATAGGTAAGGCTAATAAGTTTTTATTACCTTATACAGAAAAATTATTTGTTTCATATTTAGAGGTTGAGGGAATAAATGAAAAATATAAACATAAAATATACGAGGTAGGAAATATAGTAAGACAAGAAATAATTAATTTTGAAAAAAATAATTCCTTAATTGGCAATGAAGTACTAAATATTTTAGTATTAGGTGGAAGTCAGGCAGCAAAATCATTTGGAGAAATTCTTCCAGAAATTTTTAAGAAGTGTTTACAGAATGGTATAAAACTCAAAATTTTTCAACAATGTCTCTTAAATCAAAAAGATGAATTAGAGAAAAACTATAAATCTATTAATGTTGATTTTGAACTTTTTACTTTTAGCTATAAATTATTAAGTTATTTTTCTAAAATTAATCTTGCAATCACTAGAGCTGGATCTTCTATGATGGCAGAACTTTTAAACTGCAAAATTCCAATTATAGCCGTACCTTTTCCATATGCAGCTGATAATCATCAACTGAAAAATGCAAAATATTTTGAGCAAAAAGGGTATGGTTTTTTAATACAGGAAAAAGAAATTAATAAAAAGCTATTTCCATTGATTAAAACTATTCATAGGGATAAAAACTTATTGAATCAAATGATAAAGAATCAAAATATTCATTCTGATAAATTTGTTTTTGAAAAAATTAATACTCTAGTAAAAAAATATATATGACTAACATTAATATTGGAAAAAAAGAATTAATTCACTTTGTTGGAATCGGAGGAATTGGAATGAGCGGTTTAGCTCAAATAATGAAAACAATGGGATTAAACGTTCAAGGAAGTGATTTAAGTAAAAATAAGAATACTGATAATTGTAAAAAAGTAGGTATAAGAATTCTTGTTGGACACAAGAAAAAAAATATTTTAAATGCAACAATAATTGTCAGATCTACAGCTATTAAAAAAAATAATATTGAATTGATAGAAGCAAGAAGAAAAAAAATTCCTATTTATGAGAGAGCAGAAATGCTCGCAAATATAGTAGCTTTAAAAAAAAACATTGTTATCACTGGTTCCCACGGCAAAACCACAACTACTTCCTTGGTTGCCAAAATTCTATCATTATCAAAATTAGACCCAACAATTATTAACGGGGGAGTTATAAAATCTATAAATAGCAATGCAAAATTTGGTAGGGGAGAGTGGGCTGTTTTGGAGGCAGATGAATCTGACGGTAGTTTTTTAAAATTACCAATAAATTATTCCGTTATAACAAATCTTGATAAAGAACATCTTGATTTTTACAAAAGTTATAAAAATTTAAAAAATGCATTTGTAAAGTTTATAAAAAAAACTCCTCCCATAGGCAAAGCAATAATTTGCCTAGATAATAAAGATTTAAAAAATATCTTAAAAAAAATAAATAAAAAAAATTATTTAACCTATGGATTTGACAAAAATTCAAATTATCAAATTTTAAATCCAAGATATGAACTAACTTCTTCGAAATTTGATTTAAGAATTTTTGGCCAAGGGGCGAAGAGAATTACTATTAAAAATATAATTATAAATTTGATAGGAGAACATAACGTCTTAAATTCCTCTGCAGCCATTGCGGTTTGCCTAAATCTTGGAATATCAGTTAATATAATCAAAAAAGCACTTAAAAATTTTTCTGGAGTAGAAAGACGCCTTACAAAAGTGTTTGAAAAAAACAGAAATGAATTTTTTGATGATTATGCTCATCATCCCACTGAGATACAATCTGTTCTCAAAGGTTTACGAAAAGTCTATAAAGAAAGGAAAATTATATCAATTTTTCAACCACATAGATATTCAAGAATAAAAAATTTAAAAAAAGAGTTTACTTCTAGTTTCTCGATAGCAGATTTAGTTCTTCTTTGCCCAATTTATGCTGCAGGGGAGAAGAAAGATAAAAATTTTAAACCCGAAAACTTTGCAAATTTAATTGCTGAAAATTCTAATGTGCAGGTTGTGCAGGTAAAAGATAAAACTGATTTATTACGTTTTTTTAAAAAAAATCTTATTAATAATGAAATTGTCGTTGGAATGGGCGCAGGGTCAATTTCAAAATGGATTTATGATTTAGAGAATACAATATGAAAATTCAAGATAGTTTAAAAAATCAATTTGGAGATAAAGTACTTTTTAATGAAAAACTTTCGAAATTTAGTTGGTTTAATCTTGGTGGTCCTGCAGAAATTTTTTTTAAAGCAGACACTACCAGTCAATTATCCTCTTTCATTAAATCTTTAAAAGAACAAAAAAAAAAGATTAAAATTTTAGGAGCTGGATCAAATACTCTTATAAGAGATGGAGGCGTTGAAGGAATAATAATTAAATTAAGCTCAAATTTTTCATATCTCAAATTATTGAAAAATAATATAATAGAGGTCGGTGCGGCAACTCTAGACAAAAAACTTTCAGATTTTGCTAAACAAAATTCTCTAACAGGATTTGAATTTTTATCTTGCATTCCTGGCTCTATCGGTGGCGGAATAATAATGAATAGCGGTTGTTATGGAGAGGATATTTCAAAAATAATTGAGTCAGTTGAAGTGATGGATTTTGAGGGCAATAAAAAAGAAATTAAGAGCAATCAAATAAAATTTTTTTATAGAGGATGTAATTTAAAAGAAAACCTGATTATATTAAGTGCAAGGTTTAAAGGTCAATTAGGTAATAAAAGAAATATTGAGGAAAAACAAATGGAGTTGATTAAAAGAAAAAAAGACTCCCAGCCTAATCAAATAAAAACGTGCGGAAGTACTTTTAAAAATTTGGAGAATAAAAAAGCATGGGAACTCATAAAGGAGACTAATTGTGATAAGTTATCTGTGGGTCATGCAAAAATATCAGAAAAGCATTGTAATTTTTTTGTTAACGAAAAAGGTAAAGCCAACTCTCAGGATATAGAAAAATTAATTGAAACTGTACAAAAAGAAGTTTTTAAAAAAACTAAGATAAATTTAGAGTTAGAAATTAAGGTAATCGGAAAAAATTGATGAAAAGATCGAAAAAAAATATTCTAGTTGTTCAAGGAGGCACCTCAAAAGAAAGAAATATAAGTCTCGAGACAGGAAAAGCGTGTATTAAATCAATCAAGAGACTAGGATATAATGTTAGCATGCTAGATCCAGCTAAAAAGTTTTTAAATGAAATAGACAAATCAAAAACAGATGTAATATTTAATGCTCTTCACGGAAAAGGAGGAGAAGATGGTCTAGCACAAAGTTATTTCGAATATTTGAAAATTCCATATACTCATTCTGGTGTGATTGCATCTATGAATGCTATGGATAAAGTAATTTCAAAGCAGATATTTAAAAAAAATAAATTATTAACACCAAAATATTATGTTATAAATTTAGAAACTCCAAAAAAAATTGATTTAAAAAAAATTATAAAAAAATTGAATTTTAACTATCCTGTAGTTATCAAACCTTCCTCTGAAGGTTCAAGTATAGGAGTAAAAATTTGTAAAAATTTAAAAACCTTGAAAATTTCAGTTTTTCAACTAAAAAAAAAATATAAAACATTAATCCTTGAGAAATATATTGGCGGTCAAGAAATTCAGGTTGCATCAATAAACGGAAGAGCAATTGGCGCTATAGAGCTTAAACCACAAAGAGGATTTTACGACTATAAGGCAAAATATTTTAAATCTGCGAAAACTATACATATAATGCCAGCGAATATTCCAAAAAAACAATATCAACAAGTTCTAAAAATCGCTGAAAAAACTCATAAAATCCTTAAGTGCAGAGGGGTTACGAGATGTGATTTTAAATATTTGAATAAAAAATTTTATTTATTAGAGCTTAATACTCAACCAGGAATGACAGATCTATCTCTAGTACCAGAAATAGCTAGGTATAAAGGTATATCTTTTGACCGTCTTGTGAAAAAAATGATTTTAGATGCAAGCATTAATCGATGATTAAAGCAGTCAAATTATCTTGTTTTGCAATTTTACTTTTTCTATTGTCAACTTTTTCACCACCTTTTCAAAATAGGGAAATAGGTTTTTTATTTAATATAAAAAATATAGAGATTGAAAATAATAAAATACTCAATTCAAAAGAAATTATCTTAGAGTTACAAAAAGTAAAAGGAAACAGCCTACTGTTTCTTGATAAAGAGCCCATAAAAACAGCTTTAAGTAGATTTGATTTTATATCAAATTTTCAAATTAAAAAAATATATCCACAAACAATTAGAATTAGAATCTTTGAAGAAGATCCAGTTGCAATATATTTTGATGAAAAAAATAAATTTTATATTTCTGAAAAAGGAAAATTGATGAATTATATAGAATTAGATAATTATAAAAATTTACCCATATTATTTGGTGGAAAAAAAGGTTTTTCAAATTTTTTTAAAGATTTGAAAAAAATTAATTTTCCAATAAAGAAAGTTCAATCTTTTCATTATTATAAAATTGGCAGATGGGACATCACTTTAGAAAAACAAATAGTTTTAAAGTTGCCAAAAAATAACTATTTAGATTCTTTAGAAAACTTTCTTTCTATCAATGAAAAGACGAATTTTGAAAAATATAAAATTTTTGATTATAGAATTAAAGATCAATTAATTTTAAATTAAAATATTATGGAAATAAACAAACCTTATTTATTTATAGAACTAAATGAAAAAAACTTCATTTTTTTAGCTGTTAAATATGATGAAAATTTTAATTTTGAAGTCCTTCACTCTGTTTCTGCTAATTCAGAAGTAATTCGTAATGGAATAATTTTAGATGCAGAGATCGCTATTAAAATCATAAAAGATAATCTTGATATTATGGAAAAAAAAATAAATTTTATGTTTAAAAGTGCTACAACAATAATTTCCCACAATAACTTTAATTGTATTAATATTTCTGGCTTTAAAAGATTAAATGGTGCCCAAGTTTTAGAGGAAAACGTGTCTTATATTTTAAATAATTTGAAAAAAATTGTTTTAGAAAATCAGCCTGAAAGATATCTGGTACATTTATTCAATTCAAATTTTATTTTAGACAAGAAATTATTAAAAAATCCTCCCATTGGATTGCATGGTGATTTTTATAATCATCACTTAACTTTTTTCTTATTACCAAAAAATGATTTTAAAAATTTAACAAACCTTTTAAATAATTGCAATTTAAACTTAGATAGAATTATTTTAAAACCACTAACTAATGGTCTAGATAAAATATTAAACAACAAAGATAAAAACAGTTTTGCGACTATTCATTTTGGCAAAGAACAAAGCAATATATCTATATTTAATAATTTATCATTTGTTTATTCAGAAAACTTTGATTTTGGTACAGATATAATTATGAGAGATGTGTCAAAAGTCTGTTCTCTGAGTTTTGAAAATGTAAAAAAAATTTTTCATGAGATGGACTTTAATGAAATAAAACAAAAATCAACAGAAGAAATATACCTGGACAAAAAATTTTTTGTTGAAAATAATTTTCGAAAAATTAGCCTTAATCTCTTAAATGAAATTATAAACGCAAGGGTAGAAGAATTAATTAATTTGATATTAAAAAAAAATATAAATTTAAAAATTTCAAATGAAACATTGGAAACTACATACTATTCATTTGATGATTTAAATTTTATTGATATATTTAAACAAAAACTCTTTAAAAATAATTCAGATAAAATGTTAGTTAAATTTGAAAACAAATCCCAAGATCAGAATTTAACCAGCTGTTTGATATCAGCAGAACTAATTGGAAGAGGTTGGGAGAGAGAGGCAATTCCAACTATCCAGACGAAAAAATCAATTATCGCAAGGCTATTTTCAATATTTTTTAAATAAAATTTTTGTATTTTTTTGAAACATAAATTGTTTTTCTACTAAAAACAAACTTGTATAAAAAAACAGTAAATGAAACAAAAAACTTTAAAAAAAACAATTTCTCTTCAAGGTGTTGGTTTACATAATGGTAAAAATGTTAAAATAGATATAAAGCCAGCCGCAATAAATCACGGAATAAAATTTAAAAGATTGGACTTGAGCGATAATAATTTAATTGATGCAAATTTTAAAAATGTTAAAACCCCAATTCTTTGTACAAGATTAGAAAATTCTAATGGAGTTTCAATTTCTACCATCGAACATTTGATGGCTGCTTTTTACGGAGAAGGTATTGATAATGCTTTAGTTGAAATTAATGAGTCAGAAATTCCAATAATGGATGGTTCAGCAATTGATTTTGTTGAAGCAATAAAAGATGTCGGAACAGAAGAACAAGATTGTTTAAGAAAATTTATAAAAGTCTTAAAAAAAGTAGAGGTAAAAAATGGATCAAAATTTATCTCAATTGCTCCATTAGAAAAAGATTTGATAATAGATTTTGAAATTGTTTATGAAAATCCATTGATTAGAACTCGTAGAAAAGAATTTAGTTTTTCAAAAGGGGATTTAAACACAATATATAATTCTAGAACTTTTTGCCTTTACAAAGATATTGATCAAATAAGAAGCCAAGGTTTAGCAAAAGGTGGCTCTCTGGATAATGCGATTGTAGTAAAAGAAAATGAGATACTTAATGAAAATGGACTTAGAAATAGACATGAGTTTGTGTGTCATAAAATACTAGATTGTCTTGGAGACCTATTGTTATCTGGTTATAGAATGCACGGCCATCTCAAAACTTCTCAAGGCGGTCATCTACTTACCAATCAATTGTTAAGAGAACTTTTTTCAAATGATGCTAATTGGAAATTTGAAACATTAGATGCTCAAAATAAAGAGATAAAAGACAATACACAACAAAGTTCCATTGCTGTAAACGCATAAAAGAATCTAAAAATTTACCTATTTAATTTTTTTTGATATTATTTAAAAAATGTATCAAAGATTATCTCATATTCTTATAATATTAATCTTATCCTTTTCCTGTTCGAAAAAAGAAAAGCTTGTTGAAATACCAGACGGAGGAGAAAAATCTTTGCAGATTTATCAAGAAGCACTCGATGCTTTTGATGAAGGACAATATTTTTATGCATCAAATAAATTTTTAGAAGCAGAAAATATATTACCTACAATCGAAGCTTCTGCAAAAGCCTCTTTAATGTCAGGTTATTGTTTATATCTTATCAATTTTTATGCTGAGTCCGAAGATGGATTAGAGAGATTTATAAGAAAATATCCTGCAAATAAAAATATTTCATACGCATACTATTTATTAGCTATTGTAAACTATGAGCAAATACTTGATGAAGCAAAAGATATCATGCCATTACTTAACTCTAAAGAAAAAATAGAATTTTTTATAAAAAAATTTCCAGATACCGAATACGCACTTGATTTAAAATTTAAATTAGATTTAATTAATAATCAACTTGCAGCTAAAGAATTATATGTAGCAAAATATTATATAGAGACTCAAAAATGGATACCTGCGATAAACAGATTAAAGATAATTGTTGAAAATTATAGTGAAACTATTTTTATAGAGGAGGCTCTCCATAGACTGGTTGAAGTTTATTACAAAATAGGACTTGAAGAAGAAGCTAAAGTAGCTGCTAATTTATTGGGCTATAATTATAACTCTAGTGAATGGTACCAACAATCCTACAAAATTCTTAATAAGAATTATAAAATTCCTAAGAAAAATGAATTAAAAAATAATGAAGGAATTATAAGGACAACAATTAAAAAAATTATAGGAAAGTAAATGAACAAAGCTGACAACAACATAGTCAAGAATTATCAAAAAAAGGTTAAATTAATTAAAAAATATAATAAATTCTATTACAATAATGATTCACCGAAGGTTTCAGATGCCGAATATGATAAACTTAAAAGAGAAATTATTAAAATAGAGGAAAAAAATAAATTTCTATCTAAATTTGGAAGCGTAAAAAATTTAGTTGGTTCTGAGCCATCAGGTAAATTCAAAAAAATTAAGCATAGTAAGCCAATGCTTTCACTGTCTAATGCTTTTAACAAAGAAGATATAAGTAATTTCTTAAAAAAAATAAATAATTATTTAAATAATATCAAAATGAAAATTGAAATATTTTCAGAGCCTAAAATTGATGGTATCTCTGCAACTTTAATTTATGAAAATGGTAGTTTAATTAAGGGTATTTCCAGAGGTGATGGAGAGACGGGTGAAGATATTTTAGAAAATTTAAAAACAATAAATCAGATACCAAAAAATATTAAAGATAAAAATATACCAAAAATTTTAGAAATTAGAGGTGAAGTCTATATAGGAAAAAAAGATTTTCAATCAATCAAAGACAAATTTGCTAATCCAAGAAATGCAGCAGGTGGATCTTTAAGACAAAAAGATCCTAAAGATACGGCAAAAATTCCTTTAAAATTTTTAGCACATGGTTTTGGAAAAATTGATCCTATGAATTTTGAAACTCAATCAGAATTTATAAATAAAATAAAAACTTGGGGATTTACTACTAATCCCTTTAATAAATTGCTTAAAGACATCGATGATATCGAGGATCATCATTCTCGAATTGAAAAAATGAGGTCTTCTTTAGATTATGATATTGATGGTTTAGTATGTAAAGTTAACAACATAAAGCTCCAGTCTAGATTAGGAAATACTTCTAATTCACCGAGATGGGCAACAGCATATAAATTCTCTTCAGAGAAGGCTTCAACAAAAATAAATGATATTACAATCCAAGTTGGAAGAACAGGAGCAATTACTCCTGTTGCAAAAGTAGAACCGGTTACAGTTGGCGGGGTCGTTGTTTCTAACGCAACTTTACATAATGAAGATGAGATTATTAGAAAAGATATTAGGATTGGAGATTATATTACTATTCAAAGAGCAGGAGATGTTATTCCACAGGTTGTCTCGGTAGATAAATCAAAAAGAAAAAAAGAAAGCAAGAAATATGTTTTTCCTGAAAAATGTTTATGTGGCTTTACTACAAAAAAAGAAATTAGTAAAACCACGAAAAAAGAAGATGCAGTCAGAAGATGTTTAAGAGGTTTTGAATGTGATTTTACCGCAAGAGAAAAACTAAAGCACATAGTATCCAAAGAAGCCTTTAACATTGAAGGTTTAGGAAAAAAAGTAATAGATAATTTTTGGGAATTAAAATTTATAAGAAAGCCATCTGATATTTTTAATTTAGACTACTATAAAATTCAAAATTTAGAAGGATGGGGACTTCTATCAATTAATAATTTAAAAAAAGCAATAGAAAAATCAAAAAACATTGTTCTTGATAGGTTTATTTATTCTATCGGTATAAGGCATATAGGACAAGAGAATGCAAAAATTCTAGCAAATTTTTTTAAGACTCCAGAAAAATTTTCTGTATTATTTAATCAAAGCAAAAGAAAAAAAATATTAACTAATTTAGAGGAATTAGACGGTATAGGCTTTACACAAGTAGAATCGATAGAAAATTTCTTTAGCAATAATACAAATTCAGAAAATATAAATTCGTTAATGGCAGTTTTGAATATTTCTAATTCAAGAAAAATAAATAGGAAGGGAAAATTTGGTAATAAAAATATCATGTTTACTGGTGGATTTGAAAAAATGAGTAGATCAGAAGCAAAAACTCTAGCGGAAAACAATGGAGCTAAAATTCTTGGAACTGTATCAAAGAAACTGGATTATTTAGTTATTGGAGACACAAAACCAACAAGATCAAAAATCGAAAAAGCAAAGAAACTTAAAATTCAAATAATTAATGAGAAAGATTGGTATAAGTTACTAAACAGGTGAACATGCTTTTATCAAATCACCTTTCTCTTTCAAATTCATAAACTTAATCAATTTACCTTGAACTTTATTATGGTAGGAATTTACCCATTTTATCTCTTTTTGATTTAACAATTTTTTGTTTATTAAATCTTTTTCTAGTGGCACCATTGTGAGTTCATAAAATTTATTTTTATTTATATAAATTAGATTTTCAATTCTAATTCCAAAATAGCCCTCTTTATAGTAACCAGGTTCATTTGATATTATCATACCAGATTTAAGTTTAACCTTATTATTTTTAGAAAAAGACTGGGGTCCCTCATGTACATTTAAGAAGTACCCAACTCCATGTCCAGTCCCGTGAGGGTAATCCAGATTTACTTTTTTTAAAAATTTTCTTGCATTTTTATCAATTTCCGAACCAGTTGAATTTTTTTTTAATTTAAATCTCGATACTGCTATGTGACCTTTCAAAACGCGTGTATAAATTTCTTTAATAAAAGAAGAATTATTTTCTAATGAAATAGTTCTTGTTACGTCAGTAGTGCCATAATGATACTGCCCTCCAGAATCTACTAAATACAAGTCTCCTCTTTTAAGAATTTTATTTGATTTTTTTGATGCTTTATAATGAATAATGGCACTGTTTGAACCAGTACCAGAGATAGTATTAAAACTTGAAAACTTATATTTTTTATTGAGAGCTCTGAATTTTTCTAGTTTTTTCTGAGCAGAAATTTCAGTAATTTTTTTGTTTTTAAAATTCTTTTTTAACCAAAATAAAAACTTAGTTAATGCAATACCATCAAGTATATGGCACCTTTTTATATTATTTATTTCGGTTAAATTTTTTGTAGATTTAAGTTTATAAATTGGATCTTCTAATTCACATATCTTATTATTTTTTAATAGTTTTTTAAAAAAAATTGAACAGGTAATGCTATCTACCCAAACTTTTTTATTCCAAATATTTATTAAATTATTTTCAATTGAATTTTCTTCATAAAATTTTACTTTTTTTTTTAAAATTTTTTTTATGTTTTTAAATTTTTCTCTTTTAGAGAATAAACTTAACTCTCCCTTGTTGCTCATTAACAATCTGCAGTTAGGTAGTGGCGAAAAGAAAGAGTCATGTCCTCTAATATTTAATATCCATGCTATATTTTCTGGAGCTGTAACAAAAAGATAGTCTATTTTATGTTTTAATAGAATATTTCTAACTTTAATAATTTTTTGATTTATGCTTTCTCCAGCATTCTTTCTCGTAAGAGCAAAAAAGGGTTTAATTTTTTCTTTTGGTCTATTTTTCCAAATAATATCAATTAAATTTTTATTTATAATTTTTAATTTTATATTTTTAAAATTTAGTAAAAAAGATAACTGTTTTTCACTATGTAACTTTGGATCAAACCCGATAACTATTTCTCTTTTGGACCTAATTACATTTTTTGGAAATCTTTGAGGTATAGTAATAATTTTAAATTTTTTTCCAGATTGAATTTTAGCTTGTATTGTATATCTTCCATCAACGAATAAATAATTTTTATTTTTTAAGATTATAGAAAATCCTGCTGAACCAGAAAATTTTGAAATAAATTTAAGTCTATCAGTAGAGGGAACTACAAATTCATTAAAATATTCATCATTTTTTGGAATAATATACCCATCTATCTTGTAATGTTTAAATAAACTTTTTAATTTCATCTGAATTTTTATTTAATTAATTTCTTTTTTAGTCTAGCCCAACCCGGACTACGGTATTCCTCATTAGTTTCAAAATTTTGGTCTTGATTAAATTCAAAATCTTCCGGCATTTCTTTTAGTGTTGGCTGATTTTTTTCTACACTTTTTTCAGAGATTTCATTAATAAATCTTGAGGGTAAAGTTTCATTCCAGTCTCCATGGTAAGCTCTTTTCATAGCAAAAGAAATGAAGGCTTCTCTTTTAGCTCTTGTAATTCCTACATAAGCTAATCTTCTTTCTTCCTCTAAAGCAAAATCACCACTCTCCTCTAAGGATTTCTGATGTGGAAACAAACCTTCTTCCCACCCAGGAAGAAAAACTACTTCAAACTCTAATCCTTTTGCAGCATGCATTGTCATTAAATTAATCTTTTCTCCCTCCCATTCCTGATCTATGGAAGTTGCTAAAGCAACATGTTCCAAAAAAGCTTGTAAGCTATCATAATCTTGCATAGCTCTTAATAATTCTTTTAAATTTTCTAACCTATTTTCGTTTTCTAAATCTTTTTTGTCTTTTATCATTTTGGAATAACCTGACTCGTCCAAAATCATTTTTAAAAGATCGTAATGTTTCATTTTTTTTGAGTCTTTTCTCCATTTATGAATCATATTTAATAACTGAGACAAGCTAATTTTAATTTTTGGCTTAAGCTGATTAATTTCAATCATTTTTAATATTGCGTCCTCAAGACAAATTTTATCTCTATTGCCAAATAAATATAATTGGCTAATCGTACTTTCACCTACTCCTCTTTTAGGTACACCAATAACTCTCTCTAAAGCTAGATCATCAAATTTTTGATTAACTATTCTTAAATATGAAACAGCATCTTTAATCTCTGCTCTTTCATAAAATTTAATTCCCCCAATAACTCTATAACCCAGTCCTACTTTTAAAAATCTCTCCTCGAATTCACGAGTTTGATGTATCGCTCTCACTAAAATTGAGACATTATTTAGTGAATATTTTTTTTTTAGTTCACGTTCGATAATATCACAAACCCTCTCTGCTTCTTCTTTTCCGGTCTGGTAACAATTTAATTTGACTAACTCACCTTGTTCACCGGATGACCATAATTTTTTTTCAACCCTATCATTGTTATGTCCAATGAGCGAAGAAGCAGTGTCTAATATATTTTTTGTTGATCTATAATTTTGTTCCAATTTAAAAATTTTACAATTTTTATAAACTTTATCAAAATCTAAGAAATTTTTGATTTCAGCCCCTCTCCAGCTATAAATTGATTGATCATCATCTCCTACGCAACAAATATTTTTATTATCATTCACTAAAAGATTTAGCCATTTATTCTGAATAAAATTAGTATCCTGATACTCGTCGACCAATATATATTTGAAATTATTCCTATATAATTCTCTTATATCGCTATGATTTTCAAAAAGTTTAACACAATATAGAATAAGATCACCAAAGTCGCACGAATTTAGGTCTCTAATTTTATTTTGATAAATTTTGTAAACACCTAAAACTAATTTTTCTAAATTATCTGATTTCTTTAGGCTTACGTCTTCGGGGAGTTGCCCCTTATTTTTCCATTTATCAATAATAGCTATTATAAATGAAGGGGATATTTTTTTTGCATCAATATTTTCTGCCTTACATATTTTTCTTAAAAGTTTTTTTTGATCATCAGTATCTAGTATTGTAAAATTACTTTTTAAATCCAAGGCTTCTGCATGCCTTCTTAAAAATTTCACACTAGTTGAATGGAAAGTTCCTAGCCAAGGAACTGAGTTTGGCTTACCATTAATAAGTTTTAAAACTCTATTTTGCATTTCTTTTGCAGCTTTATTTGTAAAAGTTACGCATAGTACTTGATTAGGCCAAGCTTTTTTTTGATTAATAATATGTGCTAATCTAGTGGTAAGAACTTTTGTTTTTCCAGATCCAGCCCCAGCTGCGACTAAGCAAGGGCCCTCAATTTCTGTTACTGCTTTTCTTTGTGTTTCATTAAGGTCTTTAAAAAAATTATTAGAAGAATTCATATTGAAATTAAGTACATAATACTTATTGAAAAAATTTTAATCGATATTATTTTGGCTTAGTCATTAAAACAGGATTCATAATTTTATCATACTCCTTCTCGTTTAAAGCGCCTGATTTGATAACCTCATGTTTTAGTGTGGTTCCGTTTTTATGAGCTGCTTTTGCAATTTTAGCAGCTTTATCATATCCAATTTTAGGTGATAATGCCGTAACTAACATTAGCGAATTATCCAATAAAGATTTAATTCTTTTTTTATCTGCTTTAATACCTTTTATACAATATTTAGCAAATGCCTTAGAGGAGTCTGACATAATATTTATTGATTGGAGTATATTATGGATAATTAAGGGTTTGAAAACATTTAACTCAAAATGTCCGTGAGAACCTGCCATTGTTATTCCGTTATGATTACCGATTACTTTTACACAAACCATTGTAACAGCTTCGCATTGAGTAGGATTTACTTTTCCTGGCATTATAGATGAGCCTGGTTCATTTTCTGGAAGTATCAATTCTCCATAACCTGCTCTAGGACCAGACCCCAAAAATCTAATATCGTTTGCAATTTTCATCAGACACACAGCAGTAGTATTCATAGTTCCAGAAAAATTAACAATCGAGTCATGGGCTGCTAAAGCAGCAAATTTATTTGGTGCAATTTTAAAAGGTAATTTTGTTATTTTTTTAATCTCAGAAACAATCTTTTTATCAAAATTTTTTTTTGTATTTAAACCTGTCCCGACTGCAGTACCGCCTTGTGCCAAACAGTATATTTCATCCAAAGCTCCCTCAATTCTTTCAATACATTTTTTTAGTTGAGAGTGATACCCAGAGAATTCTTGACCTAAAGTTAAAGGGGTTGCGTCTTGTAAATGTGTCCTTCCAACTTTAACAATTTTGTTGAATTGTTTCACTTTTTTTTTAAGCTCACTTTCTAAGAGTCTAAGTGAAGGTAATAATTTTTTATTTGCTTTTAAGGCTATTGCTATGTGCATTCCTGTAGGAAATACATCATTAGTTGATTGTGATTTGTTTACGTGATCATTTGGATGTACTGGTTTTTTAGTTCCCATTTTACCACCCATCATTTGTATGGCTCTATTTGCAATTACCTCATTAACATTCATATTTGTTTGAGTTCCGGAGCCAGTCTGCCAGACCTTTAAAGGAAAATTTTCTTTGAGTTTTCCACTTATTATTTCATTCGATGCCTTAATAATATAATTACCTATACGTTTATCTAAGTCTTTATTTTTTACATTAACTATGGCTGCAGCTTTTTTTACAATCGCAATTGATTGAATTAATATGGGTCTTACAAGAAAATCTCCTATATCGAAATATTTATTAGATCTTTGGGTCGAGGCTCCCCAATACTTATCACCAGGTACTTTGATTTTTCCTAGACTATCAAATTCAGTTCTGTATTTCATTTGTGATTTTAATATAATACACCCTGATTTAATATAAAACAAATTACTATTGGAGAAATTATGAGCAATTTTGAAAGTGTAAAAACGTTTATGCAAAAATTTGGCCAAGAAGTTAAAAACAAGGCAGAATTTCCTGATGAAAAAATCATTAAGCTTCGTTTAAATTTAATTAAAGAAGAGTTAGATGAATTCAAGGAGGCAGTTGAAAAAAAAGATATCAAAGAGGTCGCAGATGCATTGACTGATATACTTTATGTTACTTATGGAGCAGGACATGCTTTTGGAATAGATTTAGACAGCTGTTTTAAAGAAGTTCAAAATTCTAATATGAGTAAATTAGGTGATGATGGAGAGCCAATTTACAATGAACAAGGAAAAGTAATGAAAGGTCCAAAGTACTTTAAGCCTGATCTCAGTAAATTTATTGATTAAATGAAAGAAGCTTATTATTGGATTCTTATTGGTATAGCTCTAGGCTTGCTATTACATTTAGGAAACAAATACATTTTTTAGGTGCGCTCTGTTACCAGACGGATAGGCCTCAATAGAATTTATAAAGAATTAATTAAATCTTCCGCAATTTTTTTCGATTTGCCATAAAATTTAATTTTTTTAATTTCTTCTATATTAGACTTATCGTTACCCACTACAATGAAACCTATCATTCCCATACTTTTATGTGGAGTGCACCAGTAAGCATATATTCCGGGAATTTTAAATGTATACTTGGTATCCTTACTATAAGTAGATTTGAATTTTTCTACTCCTTCTGGTACTCCACTTTTAATGAATTCTACATTATGACCTGGGTTTACCGATTTCCAAAAAATAGTATCACCTACATCTACATTTAGGACTTTTTTCGAATATACATTAATTTCTTTTCCAGATTTGTTTAGCATATCTATATTTTGGTCCGCGCTATATGTAGGATTAAAAATGAATAAAATAAATATAATTTTTAAAATAAATTTTTTCATAAGAGTTAAAATAGTTTAAAAATTCAATAATATAATTATTTAGATTGCCACTGCGACCAATAGCTTTAAGATCTTTCTATAGAGGGGCGTTCTGTTGCCCGGCATTAGATAAGAAATTAGCATATTTGCTCACTTAATCAAATTACTTCGTTGAAAACTTCGTTGACAGTTTCAATT
>MDTG01335520.1_pt1 | contig 28090 bp, 38 predicted proteins | sample 811421 | NCBI WGS metagenome assembly MDTG01 (sample SAMN05326645, study PRJNA326480) | marine metagenome | isolation source: seawater | place: Pacific Ocean: South East | collected 2011
AATACAAGAAATATTAACCAGAATTGCCAATGGAAATGATGTAAGTCTAGAAGAGAGAATTTATATCAACAAATATGCATCTAGAAATCAAAACGTATCTGCTTGGTTACGAAAAGCATCCAATCTTCAAAGGAACATACTTAGTTCTAATCCAATAGATAAATTACTAGATGGTCTTGATTTGTATTCATCTGAACCACACTCGACTTACAACCCTGAACAAGATGATCTTGGTGAATGGTTCAGTGGAGCACCTACATGGATTAGAAGAAGCTAGGTTTTAATTAAAAATAAAAATATAATTAATTAACAAAAGATCAGGCAGCTTCCTCTTGATCTTTCTTTTCTAGCTTGAGTAGATCAATAACATTGGACTTAATAGGTCCAAAATCATCATCTTTAGCAGATGAAATAGAATCCTTCATCAAAAGCTTTACAAGAGAAGTTAAAGAAGACGACAAATACTTAAAGCTTTCAAATATGTTCCCTAACTCTTTCTTTATTTCCTCTTGATGCTTCCCTTTACTCATCAATGTTGAAACAGTCCATCCTGCCAAGCCTAGAAGAAGCAGAAAAAGTAGCGTGATCATAGCAAAATATAATATAAATCATGTATATCGACTTCTCAATAATTAAGCAAGATCAAAAAGCTATATTATTGAAAATTTTAATAAACTTAAAATATTTTTTTTATATTCCATGATGTGTTGTCAATGACTATATCATTCATTTTTTCTCGTGATGAAAGCAGAGTCCAATCAATTTCTTCAAGTGTAAGGAATAAAAAAATAAAAGCTAAAATGGCATTTATAATGATAAATCTTAATGCCTCAATTAAAGTCTTAAAATCAAAAACATTTCGTTCACTATAACTATATAAAGTTGAGGAAGCCATCCTTTAAAGCTAACATAATTAATAGAATAATTATAATAATATTTCATCGTAAGTCAATATGCCTAATAAATATTTAAACATGAAATTAATTTCTTACAAAAATTGCTTTCATAGCTAAAATTAGACAATTAAAACAACTAGTTAAAGGTATATTAAGAAGTTTTTAATTTTATCTTGCAAAAACTAGAATTTAGGATTATTGAATAAGTTAACTGCTACAATTGAAACAACTTGAGGACTTCTTATAATAATCAAAATTAATGATCACTAATATACTTTTTACATCAAGTGTACTATCATTTATTTAAAATCAATAAAAAGTAAACAAACAATGAATATCAACACTTTTTTACTTTTTCTTTTAGTTATTGCTGCTTATCTAAATTTATATTTAACTTTTAAGAAAATCAAAAGGCATAAGAAGCAAACTGAGTTGCCCATATCATCTAAGGAGTGGAGAGAAAAAGTTGAAGATGAAAACTTTAAATCATGGCTATCCAATAGAGAAAGGTTAAAAGATAAAAGAAATAATCAATAAAACTATCAATCACTAAAGATTAATTCAGACTTGACCTATACCAATTTGATAGCACTTGAAAAAAATACAACATCGAATAAATTAGATATTTATCATTATTTAACAAGAGGTGCCAGTAAAACAAAAACCATTCTTTATACAAAAATCATAAGCAAATAATTTTAATGATTCAGGCATATCCTGCCATTGCATTTCCTCAAGGTTGTTTAACTGATCAGTACTTAAACCCTCTTTAGATTCATATGCCTCCATCATTTTTGCCCAGCTTGAAGAAAACGTATCAAGATAAAAAGCTTTCTGATTCTGATTAAAAAAATTAATTATGTCTTCATTTGTCACTACTTCTCTAGAGAGATTCTTGTAATGCTCGAATTCTGAAGACCAATCTGGGGTTAAGCTTGAGGACATCAATAACACGCTTTAATTTTTTATTGTAATTTACGCAGTCCATAAATTATTAACGCAATGATCAAATGAACATAATAATTAAATTAAGACTCGAAAGATAGAACACTGCATGTGAATAAAAATTAGCATCAAATAATAGGTGACCAATCATTATCAACTCCTTAAATATTCAAAAATACTTTTCGTAGATACTTCTAAATAGTTTAAAGAAGAGGGATATCAAAGCTATCTAGTTTTTTATTATTCTTATTTTAATAACTAAAATGGCATATTTCATACCTTTATTGCAATAATGGTGATCTATTAAATTATTTGATAGAAGGTTTGAATAGTATATGGAACTAAAAAGTTTGGAGGGATGTCGCTTAAGGATAGGTTATTATCCACCTTTTGCATACAATGCTTCTGGTGGTGGTGGCAAGGGTAAATTACTTCCAAGTAAGAACAGTAATCTTATTAATTTGAGTTTTTCATCTAAAACATTTTCCATTCCTCCGCTGACATCAAAAAACACTAAATTTTTATGCCTTCCTTTGCCTCCAGGTTTAAAGATCGAGATGTCCATGGATAAACTTGAGGGTACTATGAATAAGGAGTCTGGAGAAATATTATTAGAATTTGAATCTAAATTTGTTTTTTGCATTGGAACGATATTTAAATTTCCAAATTTATTAGTTAAAACCTTGCTTAAGACTGGACCAGTAAAAGGTAAGCGACATAAAGGGAAAGGACTTCCCCTTCAAGAAAATGGTAAAGCAAAGCTAGTAGGTATTTCCACAATTCCTAAATCTGGAAATAAGATTTTAGACAGTTTCCTTGATCTTCCTAATGAGGCTATAGCTGAACTAAATTGCGAAATCAGATAATCAAATAAAAACTAATATCTACGTTTTTTACTACCTCTAAAGAATAGCTAAATAAAAATAGCAAAAAGAGGTTCATCACTATAGAATTTGTATGAAAACAGATTATAAGTTGGATCTCTCTCTAATTATTAAGACCTCAATCTTTGGATACTTTTTTCCATATTTTTAAAAGTTATATATATATTTTATGTCTTTTTAAGGAACAATTTATCAATTTTAGCTTATTGAATTTTTGCTTCATATCTTTCTGCTTTTGCAATTCAATACGTTGGCCGAATACTATATATAAATTATAAAAATATATTTGAGTATCAAACTTTAATTATACTAAAGATCAATTTATTAATACCCCCATTTAAGCTTAGTTATTCTAAAATACTATTTATATCAGGATCTAGTTAGCATAGTTAGTGTCTGAAAAATAGAGTAACTAAAACTTGCGGAAAAACAAGCAAAGCTGACTCTAACTAATTTAATCCAAATTTTTTTAAGAATAAAAATTGAATTTTCTCTTAGCTATAAGTTTATTGAGGCCATTAAATATTCTAAAGCTAGGATAAATTTCCTATTAAATTCTCAATAAAGTAAAATTTGATTTTCAAAAATTATCATTATTCCCGATGATTATAAGAAAAACCATGAGATTATTATTGTTTCAACTAATAATCTAGGTTTTTTTTGATTCATACAGCCTGTAGGAAAATAATCGTACTACTGATATTTGTGGACAATTCATCCATAAACATTTACAACCTTGGTTGAATTTGTTAAAAATTATTTAGCCAGGATAGATTCTCCGTGTCATTATCAAAAGACGTATCTTCAATATCACAAAAGGACGAGGGTTTTAAACTATATAGAACTAATAGTAGAAGAGCTAGCAAATAACTCTGATTTATAGAAGATACATTGTTCACAACCAATTACTCCATCCTCTAAGTCAATACCCCTACGACCTAATAACCAATGACTACTCATTTACCAATCATTACTTCTACAAAAGCAAAAAAAAGTAAGAAAGACGATAGTAGTATTCCTCAATGGACTGTGTTTTCTCTTTGTTTTATAACTACTCTGGTAGTTGTTAGTTTGATAAAAGCTTACCTTCCTTTACTTGTATCTGCATTAGCGATGCTGTTTATATGGAGTCAAATGACTAAACCAGTAGCAGAGATAGAAGTTAAAACTACGAATGATGATAGTAACCAGTTAAACCTATTCCACAGGCAATATAAGATTGGTAAAAAGTATTCAAGGGTAAAAAAAGTATTAGAAGAAAACGGTACAGGTCGAAAAGTTGCTTAATAAATAGAGGTAAAAAAAGGCTTCAAAGAAAACCTAGTTGGACTCCTGCCATATCTGATGAGATAATTAATTATGATATTTCTAAAATATTTGACAGGCTTGCTTCAAGCAGAATAGTTTTCGACTTTTTAATAAAGAAAATTGACATGAAATGAAGACAAATGAAAATTAATTGATCTAACAATAATATTTGAGAATTAACATTTAACCTTTGCTTCTTGCTCTGCTTTCAAGTCATCATAATACCGCCAAAATTCTTTACTTAAATGAGAAATCTAGAAAAAGCACAACTTGACCTGACTGAATCACAACTGCTAACAATTAAAGATCGAATTAAAAACAGGAGTACAAAAGATCACGTACTAGACACGATGAGGTTTCGCTATAGTCGAATTAACAATCATGCGACTTAAAAGCATGAAGATCAAAATTTTGCCTATAAATAATTTATATTGAACTCGAGAAGTATATGAATGAATCAATAGAACTAATAAAGCACCTGAAGACGTAAACTATATAAGGAAAGCATCAAATTAGCAAATACTACTATTGCAATCATTCAATCCTTACGTAAAGCTACGTGTTATAATAATCAATTCAAATGTCTCTAGAGTTCTACATCTTAGTTATTCCTTTCTGCACTATTCCTGTATTTCTTATATCACTCGATTACTTAAACAAGAGCGCTGAGCTAGAACGAAGAAACCGTAATATAATTGAGTTTGATAAATTCATTAAACAAAAAGAAGAAGGCGATGCTGTAGATAATGCAATAGCAAAGCTAATAGACCTTGAAAAAATTGCGGCATAAGAATCTGAATCAGCAAGGCGTATAAATGCAAATCTCATAATATATAACCAATAGACCTAATATCGAACAATACTTTAAGATTTTTAGGTGTACTAAAGTAGTCACACTTAAAATAGTTAGTTAGTTAATCAAGAATTAATAAAGAAAATCCACTTCTAAGTCTTCAGATGAAAAATCTAACTAAGTTATTTTAAAATGCAAAGTATTAATTTTATAAAACAATATCATATAATAATATAACTTTTCAGAGAATCACTTCAGCTCTATAGTCCAACGCCTTTTCCCCATACGATCTGATTCAGAATAGCAATTAGCTATTAAATCCCCATTCCTTTTCCTCACTGAGCACTCAATTCCATCCTCAGTACGAAAGAAACTCGATGTAGATGCTGAAGCTTCCTTGGAAAGATTAGAGGTCAAATTATCTAGAATCAATGACCAAATAAGTTCTTCATTTGAATCTTCATTTGCTGTGAACTGCATTTTCAATTGACTCTTTGTTATCAGGAATTGATTCTGAACTTAAGATATCAGAACCCGGAAGACCAGTTGATATAGAACCGATAAGTGTGGTATGAGATTCAGGATCTTTTTTTAAAGTAGTTACGCCTAGATCATTTTTTGATATTAATATGAAAATAATTATTCCAACAAATGTCAAAATAATTCCTAACGCCAAAGATGAATCCATGTAATGTATTTATCAGTCTTCATAAGATAAGGCAATAATCAAAAACTATTTCCGTCGGAGAAATAATTCTTATCCATATGTATTTTTCTTAAACTATTTAAAAGTAAAAAATGGCACAAGATAATGTTATGTATCTGAAAATTTTAAACTTTAGTAAATTCGAAAGCCTCACAGTACAAAGATTATTAGATAATCTTAACAGTCTAAACTAAACAAATGAAAGAAGATAATTTTAATGCAAGTAACCCTGAGACAGCTAATCATCATTGGTTTCCTTTTTTACGGTACAAGAAAGAATGTGAAGAGGCTGGGAAGGAAGTCAGTGTAAATGAATGGATGAGGGCAACTGGAAAACTTGATGCAAAAATAGCTCATGAAGAATCAGTAGCATTAGCTGCAAAAATCGCCTCGGAGAAAGAAGCCGATGCAAAGAAAGCAATTCAAAAAGAGGCGGAAGAAAAAAAAGCAGCACTGAATAAGGATAAAAAAATTGAAAAAAAAGAAATTTAAAAAAGAAAGTTTCCTATGAAAGATAAAGCTAAAACAAAAGTCTCAATAGAAATCATTATCAAGTACGAAATAGATCCTTAATCAAAGACAGGTACAAGCTCAAAACTGTTAAGGAATTAAGTTCATAAAATATTTTTTATAATTATCATTGATACAGTTAATCGTCAAATAGATATTAGTTCGCTAACTGTCAATAAAAGACACCTGTATTAGTTCACAATCCAAATAAGTTAAGCAATCTGAATTCTTGAAAATTAGATCGAGAAAAAAAATATTAACAATTGCTGGGTAACTAAATAACAAGCTACAAAAGAGTATTAATCAGAAGAATAAAATAATATATCTATCAAATACACAATGATCGCAGTAAATGTGACTTATAAGCAGAAAAATGTTTCATTTTTGATAGACGATTTGCCATGTAAAGAGCGAATATGAATTTCTGAGTTTATTATCTTGCTACGATATATGTTCTTATCACCAAATGATTCTAAATTCTTTCATAATAAAGCATTATTTTTCAGCACAACTAAGTTGCATGCATTAGATGAATATTGGAGCAAAAATAGTTCACATCCTACACATATACAAATACATCAAATGATTGAAAATATTTTAATTCAAAGAGGTGAAAAGACTTTAAAGCAGGAAAGATTAAATCATGTACTTAAATTAGAAAAATCCTTATTAATTTCAAACCCTATGGGACGATTAAGCGCAAATATAATAGGATTATTTACGAAAATTTTACTTACAAAAAAAACCATTAAAACAATCTAAAACCAATATGAAAAAAGAAATCAGAACTTTAGTTGAAGCTAAACATCAATGGGAAAATGATATAAAGATGTATAAAGAATTCCTGAAAGGAGAAACGAAGACCTTGGAGGGTAAATATGGAGCAGAAGAATACATATCTATGGCTGAAAATAGACTAAATGATATAAATCAAAAATTAAAACTTCTTGAAAATAAATAATAAAAATTTTAAGCAGGATGAAACTTTTTATATAATTGATTTTCTGAAAGTTCGATCCCAAAACATACAATATTATCAAATTCGCGGTCACTATGCATTTTGGACATAAAATCCTTTATGGCTGTACTTTCAAATATTAATCCAGATTCGATACAATATCCGGATAATGTTTCCATTGCAGCTTCATGATCAGTAAGAAATTGCTCACATAATTCAGATAATTTATCCTCATTAAGAGTATTGATCATCTTTTTAAAATCATTGAACGTGTTCATTTGATTAAATTGAAGTCGAAGTTATTTATTCATAACTTTTTTCCAAAAAATTTTCATGACAAATATTGCTCCTATGTGTAATCATATATTCATCAATATGTAACCTAAGAAAATTAAAGCACAGAGAATAATATGAATTTAATGGAAAGTAGAAAAATAAATATAATCTATTATCATTACTGGACAGACTTTTAATTTAAACAATTTAAATCCTATTAAAATGTATAAAAAAACTATGAAGAGAACTCTTTAATATGAGGATATAAATCAAGAAAAAATACATTTAAAGTGCATTTGAACTGCGATAAGAATAAAGATCCAAAATATATATAATTTTGATAATTGCAACGCTTCGATAGTGATTGAAGCTATGAAAGTAGTCATAATCATAAATATCTAACCACTTCAAAGTTTATAAGTTATTTTTAGACTAAAAATTTATTTCCTCATAGCATAAGTTTTAATAAATGAAATTCATCACCAACTACATAATAGGGAATGCAATATGAATATTTAGGCTCTAAAAAATTCATATTGAAAGATAATTATTTCACTCGCAGAAAATGCCTATTTTATTACTTACGTAATTATGCTGGCTTTAATCTCGTGCAATACGCAAGGGACGACCGTTAAGTTTTCAATTACAAGTTAAGCGATACTTATTTCAAGTAACGAAAATTTAATTATATTGCCGAAAGACAAAAAAGAAATAATAAGTTATCTTTAGCTTTTAATGAAAATAGTTAATAAAAAAATTATTAAGTTATGCAAACTAATTTTGATCAGAATTCGTAAGTCCCGTAATAATTAATTTGAAGTTTGCACCTCGAACCAACAAATTAAAAATTTTAAAACAGTTTAATCTCTATTTTATTTCTAATAAATCTGAACTCTTGAGATGAGATGTGATTTCTTTAGTAGGGTTTTCTTACTTATAAACCCAGTTTGCTTCAATAACTTTTGAATATGGATTAGAATCTTGTGCTTGCCACATTGCCTCTGTTTTGTTATTCGCAATGATTGTTTCTTCGTGTATCTTTCCTTTTGGATTTATCATGCTGACTGCAAATCTCATCGAATGTAAGGGATAGACAATCTATTCTTAATTAGCGCACAAAAATCATTAATAGCAAGTTCGCTTTTTACTAATTAAAACAACAAAAGACAGATAGAGGAGTGCAACTGAAATATCGCCCCATTTTCAAACCACACTTATTTTTTACTGACTTTGATTGTTCTTGATTCATAATTAAGTTACTAACCATTTTGCAAGCCTCACAACTTATAGTAGAAAGAAGTTAAAGAAAATATTGCTATGACTCGAAAAAGAGACAAAATCTGGACTGCCATTATTGCGACTAAGCAATGGTTTACAAAGCTATTCACCAGCGAAGCAGATGCTTTGGTAGATGACTTCACGAACAACTCACCACCAGATATTGGAACTCAACCTTATTCAGGAAATACACACGATAAAGGAGACTGATTAGTTCTCAAGTATCAACACTACCAATAACAAAAGCAGTTAAAGATATTTATTACTTATTGGCGAACATCTTGACTTGGAACCTCAGAGAAAATTAAATGATCTTTCAGTTGACAACAAAAGATGATAAATAAATTCTAAAAAGTTGCATAACCCTATATCAATGACTAATTACTGGACAAGTTATCGAAACAGATGAAAAATGAATTAAATCAAATAACCTTTAAATAATTTAAAGGAGTATTTAAGTGGTTGATGAAACTTGGTTAAAAGAACTGAATGCAAGAAATCTTGATAATGCAGTGGAGAAAAGCTCGGCAGGGGGTTTTGCAACTGTCTCTATATCCTCCTCTGTTTTAAGTAAATTAAGTATGGAAGAGCAAGCAAAATTTGAAATGACTGAATTTAAAAGAGCCACCAATGAAATTGAGCATTGGGCGAGAATAGAAGAAATATGTGATTTCTTTGGAGTTCAGGATCCAGAGCAAGCCGGAGATGTATATGTGAGAAGGTTTAAATACTTAACTGAAAAGGATGGCAGTAAATGGAAAGGGTTAAAGGATATCAACGAAGATATTCCTGAAGGTTTTGGCGTGAAAGTTGAGTGGCGTTAGTGTAAAAAAAACAAATTAAGAAAAAACATTCTTACAAATTTAATGCGACAAAATATGAGTAAAAAAAAAGAAAATTTCAACGTAACTCAGGGTATGACTCTGTTACTTCTTAAAAAACTTTCATTACCACCAAATTTAGTCTTTCAACTTATTCTCTATATAACTAATCCAGAAAATAATATTGGATACGAAGACTAATATCCAGAAATAAACCACCCCGTTTTGAAAAAGGTGGTTTTTTGAAGATCAGACGAAAATGTTGCCTTGCTTCCACCGCGGTGGATCCCAACTCCTCACTTACACAAATTATTGGAAGTAATTACATATCTCAATGTTTCAGTATTACGTTTCTGAACTGTCAGATGTGCCAGCTATTGAAATAAGCAAAAAAAAGCACCCTGCTAACTGGAGTAAGTGGACGCCTTTTTGGCACAATACTATGTGTGAGGAGTTGTTCTGTATATCCTTTTTTTTACACGAAATACCGTGATAGTGATAACAGAAATATTCTTTTAAAAATTGAAAAAATTAATGTTCCAAAAAGAGAATACTAAAAATACAAAAAGCTTCAACCTAGAATCTTTACTACATTAATATTGCGAGCTTCAAAAGATTTAACAAGGATGACACTTTCATAAAATAATGACACATAGATTTAATAGAAAAATAGTAGTTGTAGAACACTAGGAAATTAAAGATACTTCAGAAATTAGGACCCTTAAAAACCTCAAAACCAATCTCTTATTAAGTTTATTTCTAATAAGTTAATTTTTCTAAGTGCACTGAAAATTTGAAAGTTCATCTAGGCAATGAGAGAAACAAATCATCGATCAGATAAAAAATTAGAAAAGCTATGGATTTAAGGGAGTCGAGAGACTTATTATAAGAAAAGGGCTCATTTCATCAACATCAGAAGAATTATTGTTGAAGAAAAAGTAATCACAGTATCAAAACTTTCATACTAGCAATGGATTTGACTATCTTTTAGAATCTCCTCTAAGAAAGCATAACTAATGAAAAAAGCAACATAAAATGATAACCAGCAATAAATATAAAGATTAAAAACTTATTTATTTATCTGAATATAAACTTAATAGTAAATCTCAATAGAGAAAACTAGTCGAAGTATCAAAATTTTTGTCGCCTATAAGAATAAAAGTCAAACATTGATAACTTATAGAAGTTCTCTAAGAGATAAATTTCATAATTATCAAGAAAGCAAAAGAAAAAATTGTAGATAAAAAGATATTTTTTCCTCTATAAAGATCATCTATTCTTGTTAAGTTTTACAATAGAAACATCTTGACGACAACTTTTAATAAGGGAATATTCAAAATAGATAAATTACTGAATATGCCAAAAAAATTTTACTTAGTCCAGGTGCTGGGACTGGCCATTTTCTGCTCCCCATTACATACAAAGGAAATATCTAAAAAAACAGAATCTGTTATATCCTCTAGCGTTGAAGAAATCGCTGAAGAAATGAATGGGTTAAATTCAAGCCTAGATTTATTAAGTATTACAATTTCGAATCTAGTACCTGAAAAGAAAATCTAATAAGTAAAAATACTATAATAAGTTTTATTTATCTATTCTTGTAGCCAAATATTTCATTCGTTTTATTGGAATAGCTATAGATATTAATTAATGGTTTCTGCTAATCAAATCAACAACCTCGTTAACGAAGTAGAGATGAACTTGGAATACAAAATTAGCGAGCAAGAAGCTCAAGGGTTCTTATCAGAAATAAGGAGAATAACGCAAGAAGACAAGACTAATATGCCTCCATTGGTAGTCGTAATAATGGCTTATATCAACATACTTTTTCCAGAAATAAAGTAAGTGAACATCTAGAACAGATGGAACTCAACAAGAAATATCTTAAATTTTTTTTGATGAATATATGAGAAAGTAAATAGGCATATAAATCTTCGATTAAGCAAAAGTTTTTGAAAATTAAAAATTGTTAAAAAAGTTATGTAAAATTCAAAACAACTATTAATTGATAGACATAGGTACTATTAATGAAAAAACCAAGACTCGCTAGCAAAAAATGCTACGAATTAAATGATCTTAAGATCGTAAAAAACAGAAAGAAATAATAACTAGTTGTTAACACAGGAGTTGAAGTCAAGTTCAAGTTGTATCAATTGATTTTGTTCTGGGATCATCCCCCAAAGCTCTCCCCGCTCTGAGGCCTCTAAAATTGATTCGTAGAATTCTGGAATATGTTTTGACATTTTTTAATTGACATTCGTATTAAGTATTTTTTCTTGGCAATTGATGCCTCCTTTTTCAAAGATTACTTCAATTTTTTCATGATGCGACTTACATCCCATTGCAATAACAGGTGAAATCCCAATGAATGTATGGAGTGTAGCCGCTGAAAACAATAGATAAGGAATTAATCTTTTCATGATTAAATTTTGCTTTTATAATCATCTATGAGTTGAATGACAAGTGTGATATTTCAATGTTCGGTTAACTACTAAAATGTATTAAAGTTAGAAACTCTTTATAAAAAAGTAGACATCAATAAAAGCAACTTATGAAGTTAAACTATTAATTTGAAATTTTGTCAAAACACATTGATCAAAAAAACTTTTTAAGATCTCTGATGAGCCATTTAAGTGATTAGAGAAACATGGAGTAACATCAATTATCAAGGTAATCAAAAAAACTCAGTTTTTGCAGTGAAACAATAAAAATGTGGTACTTGGCTAAAAGTTCTTTGTATGACAAGTGTTATTTAGAGGTACCAAATTAAGCATTTAGCTTTTCCCAAATCACTTCTGACTCTTTGATCAAATCAATAGCCTCTTTTCTGCCAAGTGTCTTTTGTGCATCATTCATTAACTGAATGTATCTAAGTCTTAATTCTTGTTTATTCATAAGTTGCATTTGGATTTCATGAAGAGATTTTTCACTAAGCGCAACATTATGCTTATGGGGAGCGTGCGAAAAGTTTAAGGAGGCGTTGTGGTGATTCATCGAACTAAATCTGTCTAGCTTTTTTGCGAGAGAGGGAAATTGCGAAAAACAATCTCCCAAACTCTGGTTGATTGTAAAAAGGGGTTTCAAACCTATCTTTTCACGACTAGGTGATTGACTAACCTATCCAACGTATTAAACATATTGGCTAGTAGGATTAGCTAGTGGGCTTAAAAAGTAGTACGGTTTTCCTTATTAAAATCTGAGACATAAAGTATTGAATCTTTCAATCCATCCGGGTAAGTATCTAACGAGGTAGTCCATTCACAAAATTCTTGACTAACTGAATAGCTATCCTCATATCTTTTTTCGCTATCGAGTTGAGTAACTCTGCATGTTGACCATGCAATTATAAATCGACAATTTAAATCCATAAGTTACTTTATTCAAACTTTGAAAGCATTGTGATCACTACTTATTAAATCAATATAAAAATCATTTTCGAAAAAACTATTTCTTACTAGCAACTCACGATTAAATAAATTTTACGATAGAGTTTTTAAAAATTTTTATTGTATTAGACATCAATTAGTGAATTCAATAAATTTATATTGGTATAAGAAAGATTTAAGAACTTACGATAATGAAGCACTTTGTGAAGCAATGAGAACGGGGTACGTGATACCGATATTTGTGATTGAACCTGATCTATGGCAACTTCCTGATCATTCAGCAAGACAATGGGAATTTCTACGAGAATGCTTAACCGATTTGAATCACTCCCTAAATTATCTTGGTTTGAAATTAATAATAAGAGTAGGAAATATCCAAGATGTGATTAAAGAGTTTATAAATAAGTTTAATATCGAAGGTGTCTATAGCCATGAAGAGACTGGAAACGAGTGGACGTTTAATCGAGATCAAAATTTAAGAAGTTTCTTAAAAAATGAGAGCATTAGTTGGTATGAGTACAAACAATTTGGCGTTTTCAGAGGTCTTCAGACTCGTAAAGATTGGGCTAAAAAATGGGAAAAACATATGTCACGCGAGATGCGCAATAATCCAAGCAAAGTAAATTATCTCATTGATATTAAAAGTCAAAGTTTGCCTACATCAAAAAGTTTAAATCTCAATGAAGATATATGTTCTCATCGATTGATAGGTGGAAGAAGTAAAGGTCTTTTTAGATTTAATGAATTTTTAAAATACAAATTGAATAACTACAAGTATTCATTATCGAGTCCTATAAAAGCATTTGATGGATGCTCTCGTTTATCCCCTTACCTAACTTGGGGTTGTCTATCAATAAGAGAGGTTGTGCAAGCACTGAGAAAAAATGATAAAAGTAGATCCAACGCGATTGAGTCAAGATTACATTGGCATTGTCATTTTATTCAAAAACTGGAATCAGAACCTGATTTAGAGAATCATGAGTTACATCCATACATGACTGGTATCAGAGAATCAAATAGTATTTTTTTAGAAGCATGGAGTAAAGGGCTAACCGGAATACCTTTTATAGATGCATGCATGAGAGCTCTGAATAACCATGGTTGGATTAATTTTCGAATGAGAGCAATGCTTATGTCCTTTGCGAGCTACCAGTTATGGCTCCCATGGCAAGAGAGTGGTTTATGTCTAGCAAGAAAATTTATTGACTACGAGCCAGGGATCCATTGGACACAATGCCAAATGCAATCAGGGACCACAGGTATTAACGCTTTCAGAATTTATAATCCAATCAAACAAGGATATGATCATGATCCGCAGGGAATATTTATTAGAAAATGGGTAAAGGAACTAAAAGACATCCCAACACAATCTATCCATGAACCTTGGGAAATAGATCTATTTCGTACAAATGATAAATCTTTTGTTCTGGGGAGGCATTATCCATTCCCTATTGTAGATCCCGCCAACAGCTTAAAAAAGGCAAAAGCAAAGATAAAAGAGATAACCAGGAACAAAGGTTATCCTGAAATATCAAAAATCATCCTAGAAAAGCATGGATCCAGAAGAAGAAGAAAAATGGAGTCAAAACTAAAAAAGATCAAAAATAATGAGGATTTGAATAATCAATTAACTCTAAAGTTTTAGATATTCTTGAAAATCAAAAATTTGAATGACTTATTAAAAAGATTTCGAACAACAAATTTTTGAAATTGGATAGTAACTAAACAAACAATTTTCTCAACAACCTCCTAAATACTTAATGATATTTATGTCGGAAGAAATTTCCACAATAACAATTACACCAAACATAGATAGCACACTTATCAAAACTCAAGAATTTAAGTATAAAAATAGCAACCAAAAAACGCTTGACAACACCTACTCACTCATGATAGTACATATGTATCTATATATATAGCTCCTTTATCTTCACCCATGCAACTTTTATCCTTCTGATAGCACCTCATTGATATGAGAGCCTATTAAATTAAGGCAATGTCTTCATGTCTCTACCAAAAAGTTTCATACCAGAAACGTTACAGCCAGCAGGAGGAGGAGAATTGTCTTAATGAAAACAATCTTGAGCTCACATATTCAGCTAGCATTTGCATAACATGTCAACATTTAAATTATTGCTGCTAAAGGCATTGCAAAACGACTCCCACAACACATCATCATCAATGATTAATTCGTCATGGAGATCATGTAATTTCAAAGTATTGTTGTTGAGTGCAGCGTCTAGAGAGAAAGATTGGATTGTGGCTAGAGGCGGAATAATCCAATGAAGAAAGAACAGCTTGCTCTTAAGATTGCCAGAGAAATCTATAAAGGAGAAGGAAAACTTGAAAGCTTTCATGCCTTTAAATGTATTCATAGTTATTTCTCTGATCTTTCGATAGATGATTTAGAGGGTATAGCTAGTCAATACGGAATCAAAATTTCTACTTAAGGAGATAAAAAGATTAGTTTTAACTCTTTAATAATACATTTTTAGCCGAGACTATAATCAACATTCTATGGAGAACACTGGCACGAAAGTAAGTCATTCCTTACTAAATGATTTCGCTAATCTGATTGAACTATTCATAGCTCTCTCAAATCCACTACAACCAATTGAGTCAAACCAATCTCCACAAAAACCAATGTGACTACTTGACGAGAATTGTAATTTTGTTGATACCAAATTATCAATTGGTTGAGATGCTCTCCAATTCATGACGTCTAAAAGTTTTGCATTTAAGAATAAATCTACAAAATTTTGATGGTTGGAAAATATGTTTATCATATCATTGATAATGATATCTAAATTATTATCATTAAATTCATAAGTATATGTGCAATGTAAAACTGCTATAATAGAACCATCTAATTGTTTTTGGAAAATAAGTCTTTCATAACTAAACTTATCTTTAATATCACTTGAAAACCAAATTTGTAAATATTTATAATTAAATTTGTTTGCAATAAATAAATTTTTAATATGAAAGATAAAATTTTTCCTTTTTAAATAAGTTTGTTTACTTGTTTCTAACAAAAGATCCTCAATAAGTTGATCTTCTCCTTTAAGGAAAGCCTTTCGAAGTGGCAAAGTTTGTATATTCATGATATCCAAGCATCTTGGATGAGCTATGAGTGAACTTGAAATAATTAGATTGGATGACTTAATATTGTTTTTACTATCACATACTATCTCCCAAAAATTATTTTCTTTTTTGAACGATTTGACCAAAGTTTTAAATGAAAAATCGATTTTTGAGGGGTTAGCAGCTTGTTTTATTATCTCCTTACAAATACTGCTCATATGAGGAAATCCTCTATATATCTTATCTTTGTTAATTTGAAGATTTATCATGTGGTCTATATCACTATTTTGATTAACCATAAAAATATCTTTTGTTATATCAATTAGCGTTTTCGTCTTTATTAAAGGAAGAAGAAATTTACTTAAATCATCCGAAATTTCATTACTCAGGCTTATTGCAGGCAATCCATGATCATATTCATAAGTTGGATATGATCTTGACTGTCTTGTAGTTGACCTCCCTCCAAGCTGACGTCCGTGCTCGATTAATAAAATCGAAGAATTTGGTAGACGAAAATTCAAACATGACGCAAAAGTACAAGCAGATATTCCTGCACCAATAACAACAAAATCATAATTTCTATTCATTCATAAAAAGAGATCTTACACTAAGAAGTGTAATCGTTATTAATTCAAATATTAGAGATTTAAACTATTAATCGTTCACTAAATCCCTTTTAATTTTGAATTCATTGCGTTAACGGCTTCATCCACAACTAGTTCTAACAAATCATTAAACCTCCCTCTGCGTTAAAGCATATAAAAAAGGAAAATATACATATTAGGAAAAATAAATTCATTTAGCTTTTGATTAAATCACAAAAATATGCAGAGCTCTTAATCACAAACTAGTCATAGCTTGAGATTAGGATTTTTAAAAATGAAAATCCATAAAAAAATAATTCAACAAATGACTCATACCTTTAAGAGCGATGGCTTCATGGAATCAAGTCAAATAACAATAGCAAGAAGATTACATACCAGATACAGAGACATGTTGAAAGGATAGAAAATCAATCAGACCTAGACATACAACTGAATTAATAAAGAAAATAGAAATATTGACTATGTCTAGAAATGAATGAATACTCAAAAATAAGTTTTTAATTAACAATCGCGACAATTGTTAGACCCCTTTTTATAGTCAATAATGTAATCAGTAGTTCAAAGAGCTAAAATTCAGAGGGATAACCTCAGTAGATTAAAAGCTATATCAAACATCAATTCTTAATAAATTAGGTCTTAATTTTAATTTTTTAATTAAAATATTATTATACGTCTATAATTAGTATCTGATCTAATTAATGAATCTAAAGAATGTTGGTTTAACTTTGTTAATACCACTAATTAGTACTCTATCAGTTAATAATTTCGCGAAAGCAGCACAACGTCTTAGTGGTGCTGGAGCTTCTCTTCCTGCAATGCTATATTTAAGACTTTTCTCAGATCTTCGAAATTATGGTGGCCCAAAAATCAACTATCAAGCTGTTGGTTCTGGCTTTGCTTTAAAAGCACTCATCGATGAATCTGTTGATTTTGCTGCATCCGATTATCCTATAAATTTAATTAACAAAAATCAAATAAAAAGAGGTGTTGTTCAAATTCCAATTGTTGCAGGAAATATTGCTATTGGATATAACAAGCCTCACTGTAATTTATCTCTAACTCAAGAGCAATTAGTACAAGTTGCAATGGGTATTATTAAAGATTGGAGTGAAATTAATTGCTCTCCAGGAAAAATAATCTGGGTGCATCGTTCAGATGCCTCAGGTTCCACGAAAGCTTTTACAAATTCCATGCATTCTTTTTCTCAAACATGGACTTTAGGAAGTGCAAAAACAGTACAATGGCCCAATGGAATTGGAGCCAAAGGTACTTCAGGAGTGGCAGGTAGAATCAAAAAAACTCCTGGGTCTATTGGTTATCTTAGTAGCGCATACATTAATAAAAGTATTCAAACGGCAGCTATAGAAAATTTATCTGGAGAATTTATGCTGCCTACTGTCGAAAGCGGAAGTATAGCTTTGAAAAATTTGGACATCAAAAATCAACTAGCCCAATTAAACCCAAACCCAAAAGAAAAAGGTGCGTACCCTATCTCGACTTTGACATGGATATGGGTCTACAAAAATGGTTATGGTCAAAAGCTGAATAACATCAAAACAACATTAAATTACTTATTGTCTCAAGAAGCAAATAAAAAAGCACTAAAGATGGGATTTATTCCTCTCAATAAAAAATTGCAAGATCATGCAATTATGTCAATAAAAGATATCGGTATTTAGCAACAAAATTCCTAATTCATTAAACATTAAAAATCTCTAAATAACAATGAAAACTTCCTTTCAAAAAAATGATTCTTCAATAACAAAAGTAGTCAAAGACTATTATGGAAAAACCTTAAATTCTTCGTCAGATCTTCGTACATCAGCTTGTTGTGATTCTGATAACGTTCCAGAGGAATTTAAAGAGCCATTAAAAAATATTCACCCAGAAGTATTGTCTCGTTATTACGGTTGTGGACTAGTTGCGCCTATGTGCCTTGAGGGACTTCGTATCCTTGATATTGGTTGTGGGAGCGGAAGAGATGTTTATTTACTATCACAATTAGTTGGAAAGAATGGAGAAGTGATTGGAATTGATATGACATCAAAACAATTAGACGTAGCGAATAGTTATGCTGATTATCATACAAAAAAATTTGGCTACAAAAATTTTCATTTTCACCAAGCATATATTGAAAAGTTAGAAAAATTGAATTTTGAGGAAAACAGCTTTGATTTGATTGTGTCTAATTGCGTGCTAAATCTAAGTTCCGATAAACAATCTGTTTTGCTAGGTATTAAAAAACTTCTTAAACCAGGAGGTGAATTTTACTTCTCAGATATATATTCTGATCGTCGGATTCCAAATCATCTAAAAGATGATCCAATCCTTTATGGTGAATGCCTTAGTGGATCACTTTATTGGAATGATTTTATAAGAATCTCAAAAAAAGTTGGTTTTAAAGACCCTCGACTTGTTAGTGATCGTAAATTAACAATCAGCGACAAAAATCTTTTGAAACGCCTAGGATCAATCAATTTCTATTCAGCTACATATCGTTTATTTAATATTGATGTGTTAGAAGATTCATGTGAAGATTATGGTCAGGCTGTTATTTATAAAGGAACAATTGCAAATAACCAAAATATATTTTTATTAGATAAGCATCATCAGTTTGAATCTAAAAAGGTTTTCCCAGTATGTGCAAATACTTTTGATATGCTTCATCAATCAAGATTTTTCCCACATTTTGATTATGTTGGTAAATTAGATCAACACTTTGGTATTTTTCAAAACTGTGGCGTTAGCATGCCATTTGACAAAGCAAATCAACAAGATAACTGCTGCTAATATCATAAAAAACTTAATCGCCAAGCAAGAGAGCCTATTGTTTCATTCGAATATTAAAAAATACAGAAAAATCTATTTTGGAATATGGATTATCTCCTAAACACTCTTTATCTTCTTGTTAAAAATTAATTCCTGAGGTATTTATAAAGTAGACAATACTTAAAATTATGGATTTAAAAAGATTTTATTCTTTAAATTTTCTTGGACGTCTGCTCCTTAGTGCAATTTTTATCAATGCTATACCAGGTAAAATTACAAATTTTAGTACTCAAGCTGAATACATAACAAGTCGAGGACTTCCCGCATCAGTTTCAATAATAATGATGATAGCTGCAATAGCTTTACTTATCGCGGGGTCAGTGCTTTTGATCTTCACAGAAAGGGTCAAACTAGCTTGTAGCTTACTTTTAATATTCTTGGTACCAGCGACAATCATTTTCCATCTAGTACCTTTTCAACTTGTAGCAGTCGCAAGAAATCTTTCCTTAATTGGGGGATTATTAATTGCCATTGAAAAGTCTAAATAACTAGTTTTATTGAATATTAAATTTCTAATTGAGATTGATTATGATAAGTCCATGATGACAAAGCATAAAAAACTGAGGAAAAAGATTTTCAGGAATCGATTCAATACACTACATCTACATTCAGGAGATATTCATGATAACGCGGCTGATAGAACTAATAAAAGTCTAATTAAAAAGGGGACTCTGCTTATCTAATACCCAAAAGTACAGACCTGCTCGATAATACCCAAAATCAATTTATCTCCATTGGGATTTTTCCACTCTGAATCTTGATTTTTGAACTCGTTGAATTCCTTTGCGCCTATTGCAACATCTCTAAAAGAATTTTCTAGACAGTTCACATCCATCGTGTACAGAATGTCTTGAGTAATTTCAGTAGTGTTTTTAGGAATGAATTTGCTGAATATTCGTATTGATCCATCTTGATTGTTTTGAACACTATTCTTATCCCAAAACTGGTCTCCATACTGACTCGTTGGAACTGCAACCCAATCAGGTGAAAGAGCATCTATTTTTGGAGGATAGAAAATAATTAAAAGTGCTAGACAACTAAGACAAATACTTTTAATAGTTTTAAAGGTCATTAGATAAAAAACATTATTGTTATCGTTGATGTAAACTGCACATCAGAAAATCAATTTTATGCACTGACTGCTCTCTAGTGAGAGATCTAAATGGATCTTTGTCATTGAATTAGTTGAGATAGATGCAGAATTTACAGCAAAGAATATGATCTCATATCCAACTGAATGCACTACTCCAGAAATAGTCATTTTAAGATGAAATACAACTGGAAAGATCTTTTGGTAGATGCTGCAATAGTGGCAGTTGTTCTTGGAGCAGCGGCACTCATTGTTGGTTCGTTTCCAACGACCTTCAGCAAATTACTTCCATTTCTCAAATAAGTATGAGTCAACCTAAAAGTTTGCATTAAATAAGGGAGCGAGATTTTGGTCGCTCCCTATGAGTCAAGCACTCAACTAACTGACCTTAATTTCCATCCTTTTTCAACTTTGCCCCACAGTGTGCTGTGACTTCTAATTCATCTTTAACAAATCTAAATCAGGGGCACATGAGAAACAACTCCTGTTTTACCAACGACCCAATAATCTTTATGCTTTCTGAAAATGAGTTTGAGAAAATCAAGAATCATTCTTTTCCTCTCTCAATATTTCAACTGAACGTAATAAGGAATTAGGTGCGGAAGCATTCCAAAGGAAATTAATAGGACTGAAAACCAAAGAAATATTGATGAAAGAGTATTCGAACCATTGGATCTGAAACTACGGATTGCTTGCATGATGAGACCTCCTGTAAGTTAAATGTTTTTAATAATCCATTGAGCAGTTACCAAACTGCAGGAATTCATTCACGTAATCGACCTCATCAAAATCATTTTCATAATTAGAAACCAGGTCGCACCAATCGTTACCTTGGATAGGAACCCCGCAAGATTTAGTGAATTTTTCCTTTACTTCTTCGATTGCATGTTTAAAAGGATTACCGCATGACATGGTTTGACCTCCTAATTGTGCCTTGATTTATATTTACTCCTCTCGATTAAAAAAATCTATAGGATAAAAACCCTAAAGTTTTACTCCTAAAAAAAATTACTTATCTTAGTTAAGGGAAATTGTGTCTTTCTTCACCATCAATTAACTTTTTTCTTTAAGAGTTTCTTTGCCTTTCCATTTATACTTGGTTTCCAAACAGTTAAACAATAGATTTTTAAAAATTACTAATTAGCATATTTATACAAAGATCAATAACAGTACCAGGTAAAATCGTCCAATTCCATTCTCCTTTTTCTGATGTATTGGAACAGAATTCAATACTAGTGAGCTAACTATATCAAGTTTCATAGCCTTACTTTTCTTCTGGGAAACACAAGAACTTTTTCCCTTTTAGATCGATTACCTAAAAGAATACTTAAGATGATTTTAAAAAACTACAAAAAAACCTGCCCGAAAGCAGGTTCTTCTGAAGATCAGTCGCAAGTGTTTCCTTGTTTCCACTGCGGAGGATCTCAACTCCTCACATTTCAAAGATAATGAAAGCAACGACAATAGGAACACTGTGTATTTGAGTTCGTCAACTGTCACATGTGCCAATCCTTTAAGATAGAGCATTAGAAAAGCAATCCACTTAATCTAAGTCGAGTGCTTTTTTGCATGAGAACTTTTGTGTGAGGAGTTGTTCTTTTAATTCTTTTCTACTCCCACAAGTTTTTTTGTCACTAGGTCAAGGTGAATTTATTTGATCTTGTTTCAATTACTTTTTAGGAAGAAAACCACCAGGTACATATTCCTGATAAAGCTCTAATACTTTAAAGAGTTTTCTGTGAACAACTCTTTCATCTTTTCGGTCGTTTTTTGATTGAACTTCGTAATCGAATCACGCAAATAATGGCAAGTGTTAGAAAAAAGAGTAATCATTCCAATAAGAAATTGTCTGCATCCAATGTCATTTGAAGTCACTTACAACGGAGATATTCAATACATCAAGGTCTTCTACTCAACTGAAAAAACCAGAGCGGGAAAATACTACGGCGAATTTTACAAAAAAATGGACGCATTAGCTAATGACATAAAACGATTAAAACAAGAACTCGATGAAGATAGTCAAAAGGCAGCGAAAATTGCTAAAGAAGCTGCCAACAAGGCACTTGCCGAAAGATTTGGTTCGTTAAGATACATTATTGATGAGCGTCATTGGGACGAAGACATGGTCATCAGTAAGATACTTGATGACCTAAAAGAAGAGATGTTTGCATTAGCCCAGAAGACTTTTAATAATGAAGTACTTCTTGAAGAGGATGGAGCTGAAGAGTATAAAATTCACCTGGACGAAGGAGGAATCGAAGTTGACGGTGAGTCTGTAGAGACATCTGTGTTAGATTTTTTTGACTCTGATGACTATCTCGACTGGAATGAAGCAAAACTAGAAAAATTGGCAAAACTTGATTGGTTTATAGTCTGGTCGAGAACAGAAGCAGGAGAGTTTAAAACAGAGGGTGGCCAGCATGAAGGCAATTATTCATCTAAAGAATTAAATATGGAAAATTGTTTGCTTACCTATAAAGATTTACCACTAATTATTCCAACAAAAAGCACAGACATCTTCAGTAATGAACTTGAAATACATTTTGCAGATGAAACTAGAGCATCCCTAGAAATGAGGGATGCCTGAGCGTCGCTATGATTAAGAAGATGTTTGGCTAATTTGAATGAATAGGTATTTGCCAAGTCCAGGTTACTATCGGGTTTTATAAATCAAATTTTTAAGTGTTTGTTCTAAAGAAGAAACACTAAATTTTTTAATACCTGAAATATTATATTTAAAATCTTGACTAAAAATAAAGTAACTCGAGAACCATTCTAATGAGTCTGTGAATGTAATGGTTAAAGGAAGTAAAATATTATTTATTGTTTAGGTTAATGATTAATTTTTTTCTTAGATTTTATTTACCACCATTACAAAAACGAACTGCGGTTGAAGTGCTCTTACCACTTTCTTGCACTTCTTCAACACATTCATTGAAAAATCTTGCTTCTTTTTTTAATGAGCAAAAACCCAGTGCAATTGCAGCCAAAGCAACAGCTGAAATAAGGCTAGAACCTAGTTGAACGATTCCATAAGTAAGCATCACTTTACCTTTGCTTCCGCACTTTTTTTTCTCATTTTTATTCGTATCAGTCATTTTAATCAGATATAGTTTTTCAAACCTAGCTGACTCATCAATTAAAAGCTGTTGATGATTGTGTAGATAACCGTTCAAAAAATAATAGCTTAATTTTTCTAATGAATAATAGAATTACAAATTTTTTTTTCTTATGAGTAAGCATTTTTGTACTTTGTTTATATTTGATTGGATTGGAGCTCAAATTCTCAAATGTTGACCCAAAATAAAAAGCACTCTTCTTTTAAAAGTGAGTGCTTTTGTTAATAGAACCTTTTTATATAAGGTTTAATTAATCCTTGGCTCTAGAGGAACTTTTGTCTTTAAAAGAAAAATGATTTTATCGTTAGATTAAATAAATTTTTACCGTACTAAATGTTTACTCATCTGCGTTCTCGAACTGTTTTGCCAATCTGAAGCCTTTGCGAATAATTAAATATACTCCATATAAACCTGCTATTACAGGAAGGACAATTAAAGGATTAGGGCTGTAATTTGAATAGTCTTTTACTCCATCAACATATTCGAAGCCTGAACATTTTAAGAATAAAAAACTCGTAAAAATAATCCCCCAGCCAATTATTGAGAGAATTCCTCCTTTTTTATCACCTTCATAAAATCTATCTAGACCCCAGCCCCAACCCAGAGCGAGAATAACTCCTCTTGCGACAGCATTTTTTTCTTGCTTGCGTAGCATAGTATTTTTGATATGTTCGCAATGAACATAACTGAATTATTGTTGATCTGCAAAAACTTATGAAGAGTGATACTCATTAATGTAAGAATTTGTGGACAGAGTTTTATATTTTCAAAAGAAGTAGTTTGTGTTTTAGTCAGAATTACATTGCAGTCGAAATACCAAACAATAGATAAACAGATGAAAATTTATGATCAAAAGATATTTGTTATTTTGACGTTGAATCAATTTTTTCTTCTTTCATTGACTAATCTTGTTTTTGGGGTGGTCTAGTTAAAAAAAAAAAAGATAACTTAGTTCAATAGCTGATGACATTTGACAGTTGCACAACAGACTGATTCGCAGTTAAATCGACGCCTTCACAAAGATAGTATAACTATCTCAGGAAAAGTTATTTATATAAATCCTTTCCTTTATTGGCGACGCTTCGATAACAACACTGATAGATGGTTGAGGGAGCCTGGTCAGTTAGGAGAAGATCAGATAAATGTCAATAGGTCTCGCTTTTATCCTGAAGTTGATTGGACTTTTCTGAAAGAAGAAGAACGAATCATCAAAGATGCCGCAGTTGAAATGTTTTTAAAAACGCTTGAATTAATAGGCACTTTTCATCCTGATCTGACGGCAGGACAATTATTAGAGGTGGAGAGAAAAATGGCAGTAACTAAAAAAAGGTCTTTTGAACGTTGGGTAGAAAAATCGTTCAGAAAGAAAATCAGCCAAGCTTCAAGAGAACGTAACAGGTTTGCTAGGGAACGTTTTCTAAGAGGCTGGAGAGAATGGTTAAATCTTGAAACTACTCATCAAGCGTTTCTTCCATTCGCAGCGATAATTGTAATGTCAATATTTGGTGGCTGGTCCATAGGTATTTCTAATAATAGTTGTACTCCATATTTTCCTTCCTCAGAAACAAGTATTCTGAAGTAGTTTTTATAGAGCCATTATGGCTAAAGATCAATTAAGGGATTTTCATTTATTTGCTATGGAGTCTGTCCTGCCTTTTGGCATGGGGGTTATACATAATGCTAAAACTGGAGGATTCAAAAAAATAATGAATGTATGTAAATCTGGAGATCCATTTTCAAATTTCCAGGTTGACGGAGAAAATTCAGCGAAGCTATTGAGGGATAAAATTGATCAATTCGTACCAGGCTTAGGTCATCCTGTCGTTTCAGTTGATGTGACAGTTGAAGAAAATTATCCTGACAATACTGATAATGACCAAGGCTCTTTAGTTTCAATTTTAAATAGAATTGACAGTAAACTGGATCAATTGAGTCATTATCTTAAAAATGACTCAAAAAATATTGATGATAAATAAATTTAAAAAAAATTATAGCAGCAAGGAAAAATTATACTTGAGCTCAAAAAAGCATGTAGGAGCTTTTAATCAACCCATAATTTTCTGTTTATTTATTTGTTTGGTTTTTTCCCTTACAGGTGCTCGTCTTTTTTGGATACAAATAATGCAAGGAAGTTACTATAAGAAACTTTCAGAAGAAAATAGAATTAAATTAATCGCGAATCCACCAATAAGAGGAAGATTATTAGACCGTAATGGTGTTGTTCTTGCTGATAATAAACTTATTTATTCTTTATCAATTCAACCTAGGCTTTTAACTAATAGCGAATGGTTGGACCTGAGAAACTCTTTATCTGATTTATTGAATGTTTCTAGAAACCAATTAGAGATCGCTTTTAAAAGAAGCAATTCAGAGACTCCTTACAAAAAAGTTTTGTTAACTGATTTATCGGAAGAACAAATTATTAAGTTTAAAGAGCAAGAGATTAACTTATATGGTGCCCAGATAGACATTGGCTTAGTCAGAAACTATCCTCATAAATCTTTAGCTGCTCATGCATTGGGTTACACACAGTTGATAACTCAAAATGAGTTTTCTAAACTTTCAGAAAAAGGATATAAATTAACTGATCGAATTGGTAGAAAAGGTCTTGAAGCTGCCTTTGAGTCTGAATTGAGAGGTCAGTGGGGCGGTGAAATGCTTGAAATTGATTCTTCAGGTACTGTACAACGTAGTCTAGGTTTAAGATTGCCCAAAGCTGGTCAGGACATCAAGTTAACTCTTGATTTAGCATTACAACGTACTGCAGAAAAAGTTTTATCTGACAAAGTTGCAGGAGCAATAGTTGCGCTAGATCCACGAACGGGGGCAATAAGAGCAATTGCCAGTCAACCCACTTTTGATCTGAATTTCTTTTCTCAACCTTTTACTAATAAACAATATGACAACTTATTTTTGTCATTAACGACTCCGCTTTTGAGTAGAGCATTAAATGCATACGATCCAGGTAGCACATGGAAGCCCGTAACAGCTATTGCAGGCATGGAAAGTGGGAAGTTTCCTGCTAGTAAAAAATTAAATACGGTTCCTTGTATTACATATGGGAGTCATTGTTTTCCAGAATATAATAGAAGAGGATTTGGTCGTATTGGATATGAAGATGCATTAAGAGTGTCTAGTAATACTTTTTTTTATCAAGTCGGTGTTGGTTCCGGATCAAAAGCTTTATATGATGCAGCAACTAAACTTGGCTTCGATAATTACACAGGCATAGAAACTTTTTATGATGAGAATAAAGGATTAGTTGGAAATAAGGAATGGGCTGACCAAGGTCGTGGGTGGGGCACGCCTGGCGAAACCCCTTGGATAGTAGAGGATATAGCTAGTGCATCTATCGGTCAGTCTGTTGTTCAAGTTACTCCATTGCAATTAGCGCGTGCATATGCAGTCTTTGCCAATGGTGGGTACTTGATCACTCCTCATCTGGTTGAGGGCGAACACAATTGGAAATCAAAAAAATACTTTAAGAAGGTAGAGATTCAAGAGAAAACGCTTACTACAATTCGCCAGGGACTTCGCAAAGTAGTCACTAGTGGTACTGGTATGGCAATTAATCAAAAACTGCCTAACTTACCATCAGTTGCTGGTAAAACTGGGACGGCTGAAGATAGTAGTGGAGGGACTGATCATGCATGGTTTGCTGGTTTTTCTCCGTTTGATGCTGGAGAAATAGTCATTGTGGCGTTTGCTCAAAACACTCCTGGTGGGGGAGCAGTTCATGCTCTTCCTATGGCAAGGGCAATGTTGAGAACATGGTATGAATTACAATCTAATGAGAATCCAATTAGCGATAAAAATTAATCGTTGACTTCACTAGCATGATCTAGTTTTAGTAGTTGATTTAAAATTGAATGAATTGATTTATCTTCAGCAATTTTTGATTTATTACTAGTTAATTGTCGACCTAAAACAAGAGCTCCTAGATGTGTTAATTGAATCCGCAATGAAAGTAATAATTCCATACATCCTCCCCCTGAAAAACTTGCTATGGCGATTGGACGTTCATTGAATAAACTGCGAAAATCTTTTCCTTGAACAGATAGCCAGGCGATTACATTTGTAAGAATTGGAGGTATTGATCCATTATATTCTGGAGCACAAATAACCCAGTGTGAATGATTTGCCATTTTAAAGCTGATCGACTCAAGATTAACTGGTGCTTTATCCTTTGAATTATGACGTGGATTAAATACTGGTAAATCATTTTCAGATATGGTCAAATCAAGTAATTCACATGGATAGTTTAGTTTTTTACCTGCAACTAAAAACCTTTCAGCAAGTTTAAGATTTTCACCATTACTGGCAGTAATAACAAGAAGTGATTTATTGGACATAGTTATTTAAAAGGGATTTAAATGTGGATTAAGTAGTGTTTGTAGTGGATTTAGTAGTTCGCTCCGGTTTTTCGATGATGAACTGCTGTTATTCCATCTTTTTGGATGACTTTTCCATGTTTAATCTCAGCATATATCAGCCAATGGTCCCCACACTCCATTCGTTGACTAACTGTACCCTCCAGCCAAGCTAAAGCTTCGTTTAACAAAGGTTGATTGTTTGGACTTAATTTGATCTCAAGATTGTTAA
>MDTG01327390.1_pt1 | contig 28079 bp, 31 predicted proteins | sample 811421 | NCBI WGS metagenome assembly MDTG01 (sample SAMN05326645, study PRJNA326480) | marine metagenome | isolation source: seawater | place: Pacific Ocean: South East | collected 2011
ATATAAATTTGCAAAAAAAAATAAATGAAAAAAATATTATTATTTATAGTATTTATATTTTTAGGAAATACTAGCTTTAGTCAAATAAAATTAAGTAAAAAAGCAAACATCTCAAATAATAAGTTGGATTTTTATTATATCGAAGGTGAAGTTAAAGGGATGAGAGATACTACAGTTATTTTAGCTTATTATTACGGAGGAAAACAATATGCTCAAGATACAGCAAAGTCAATTAATGGAAAATTTATATTTGAAGGTAATAAAAAATTAAGTGGAGGAATGTATTTAGTAGTTCTTCCTGATGGAAAATATTTTGATATTATAATATCAGAACAAAAAATAAATTTTTCTACTGAAATAAATAGTTTAGTTGAGAGTATGTATTTCGTTGAAAGCGAGGAAAATACTCCCTTTTATGAATATCTTAACTATATAATTTCTAAACAAAAAGAAGTAAACCCACTTAAACAGGAACAACAAAATACAAATCTATCTAATATTGAAAAAGAGAAAATCAAGGATTTAATCACTAATATAGATAATGATGTTAGAAATTATAAAAGTAATTTTATTGACACTTATCCTAATATATTCTTTACTAAAATTATTAATGCAACTACTGAACCAGAGCCAATAAAAATTACGGATAAGAGCCTCTCAGAACAAGAAATTCAAATTATTCAATTTGAGCATTACAAGAATCAATTTTGGGAGAATATAGATTTTTCTGATGAAAGAATTCTAAGAACACCTATCTTTTTTAACAAAATGGATATGTATCTAAATAAACTAACTATTCAACATCCAGACTCAATCAAAAAATCAGCTGATATATTAATAAAATACTCATTAAAAAATAAAGATATATTTAAATATGTAGTAAATCATATAACATCTACATACGAAAGATCTAAAATTATGGGAATGGATGCAATTTTTGTTCACATGGTTGAAAATTATTATATGACGAAAATGGTAGATTGGATAGATGAAGATCAATTAGAGAAAATTGAAGAGAGAGCTGAAAAAATTGCACCTAATTTAATTGGTAGACAAGCTCCAGCATTTATCGATCAACTCGGAAATCCATTTATGAGAGATCAAGATAATATTATTCAAAGACTTTATGATGTTAAATCTGAATATACTTTACTTGTATTTTATTCTCCAGATTGCGGTCATTGTAAAAAAACAATTCCTAAAATTAAGATAGTAGTTGACTCACTTACTAAAAAACCACAGTTATTTAGCAATCACAAGCCAATAGACATAAAAACATATGCAGTTCAGACAGAATTTGACAGAGAAGCATGGATTGAATTTATTAGTGAAAAGGATATCTATAATTGGACTAATGTTTGTGATATTGTTGAAGATCCTGATGGAAACCCAGCCGCTTCTAGTAATTGGAGAGATCAGTATGATATATATTCAACACCTGTAATATATCTATTAGATAAAGATAAAAAAATATTAGCCAAAAGAATTTCTCATAGTCAAATATCTAAAATTATTTCTAGATATAATAATACAAATTAATACGTTAATTTATTATAACATCACTATTGTAGATCCACCATCAATTGACTCATAATAGTTAAGATTATAATTCTTTAATAATTCATGGACTTTAGATTTTAAAAAACCTTGACCTATGCCATGAATTATCTCAATTTTTTCTTCTTTACTTGAAATTGATAAGTCTAATTTTTTCTTACAAAAATTCATTTGAATATAGATAATATCCTCTGATGTTAAATTATTAAAATTATCTAAAATATTTTCTATATGTAAATCTATTTTATTTTTCTTAGAATTAGATTTATTTAAAGTTAATGGATGATTAATTTTATGTAAATCAACATTTTTAACATCAAATTTAAATCCATATGCAGAATCAAAATTAGTTAATGGATCATTATAAATAATTTCTGATAAAGAGACATTATATTCAAAATTGTCCTGATCTCTAATCTTAAATCTATTATTATTGTACTTGTAAATAATTACAGCAGTAATTCTATTTTTTTTTAAGATAACTTCACTTCCGACACAGAATAAATTAGACATGATTATTATCTAATTATTTATTAGAACTTTTTTAGTGCTTTCTAAAATATCTAAACACTTATCTTTATTATATGATTCAGCATAAATTCTTAGAACAGGCTCAGTTCCACTAGGCCTTATCATTACCCAAGAATCTTCATCAAAAAAATATTTAAATCCATCTAAATCTTCACTACTTTGAACCTTATAATTTCCAAAAGAATTGTATTTATTGTTTTCACAATTCAATATAATTAATTTTTTCAATTCTTCATCAATATTCAAATCTAACCTTTCAAAAGAAAATGTACCAACAATATTATACACTTCATTTATTAATTCATCTATTGACTTACCTGATTTAGCTAAGAATTCAAATAAAATTAGACCCATCCAAATACCATCTCTTTCTGGCAGATGTCCCTTGGTAGCAATACCTCCACTTTCTTCACCACCTAATAATATATCTTCTGACATCATTTTTCCTGCAATGTGCTTAAATCCAATTTTAACTATCTCAAGATCTAAATTATAAAAATCACACATTTTCTTTATTTTAACAGAACATGAAAAAGCAACAACTACCTTACCCTTCCAACCTCTATACTTAACTAAATAATGTATCAATAATAATATAATATGATGAGAATCAATAAACTCTCCTTTTCCATTAATTAATCCTATTCTGTCAGCATCTCCATCTGTAGCCAATCCTATATCAATATTATTTGATTTTATATATTCTGATAACTCTAATAGATTTTTATAAATAGGCTCAGGTGAAATACCATTAAAAGATGGATTATTATCGTCATGTATTTGTATCGCTTCTGGAAGTAAATTTCTAATAACATTTCGACCGGCACCGAACATTGAATCATACGCAATCTTTAAACCAGATTTTCTAATAGTTTCTATATCAAAGGAGCAATTTGCATGTTCACAATATTCTGTTTCTAAATCTACATACGTAATTAAACTTTCAAATTGCTTGTTGTCTAAATCTATTTTGTCTAGATCTATTGTATTATGTTGTGGTATTCTTAATTCTACATCATGAATTTCATTAGGCAATAAAGGACCACCAAAGTTAGCTTTAAGTTTATATCCATTATAAGATGGAGGATTATGACTTGCTGTAATTACAATTCCTAAATCTGCATTGTGATTTACTACTCCTAATGATACCATTGGTGTTGAAACAAAACCATTAGACCTTATAACCTTTATCCCCATAGACACAAAAACTTTGATAGCTGATTCAGTAAATAAATAACCACCAAATCTACAATCATAACCAATTACTATAGAAGGCTTATCAAATTTCTCAATTAAATATTCTGACACAGCATAACTTACCCTAGCAACATTGTCTGTGGTGAAATCTTTAGCTATTATAGCTCTCCATCCATCTGTTCCAAATTTTATATCTTTCATTATAATTATTTATTATATACAAAATTAAAAAAAGATTTATATTATTTTAATCCTTGATAATTTTTGTATTGTATTTTATTCTTATTATGTTCTCTATTAGAAGAAGTGAATTTATGATATCCATCTCCATTACTACCAGCACACATAAAATAAAAAGAATGACTTTCTGCATTTAATACTGCATCTATAGCGTTTATTGAAGGAATACAAATTGGCCCTGGTGGTAATCCTTTATATTTATATGTGTTATAAGGATTATCTACCCTAAGATGTTTATTTAAGACTTGCTTTATTGTAAAATCATTACATGCAAATTTTACGGTAGGATCAGCTTGTAAATATGGAAATTGAGTAGGATTATTTAGTCTATTTAAATATAAACCTGCAATCTTTGGCCTCTCATCTAATCTTTTATCTTGTTCTTCTTCTACTATAGATGCCAAAATAGAAATATCAATTTTAGAAATCCCAATTTTTATGCATTTTTCAACTCTATCAGGATTCCAAAAGTTATTGTATTCAATAATCATTCTATTCATAAAATCAGCAACAGTAATATTAGAGTAAAGTTGATAAGTATTTGGAATAAAAAAAGATGGAAGGGTTTGATAAGTTAAATTATTATTTTTTAAAAATGAAGAAGTGTCAATAAAATGTTTTAATTTATCTCTTCCAAAAACCCATCGAATCCTCAATTAAGATAATCATATCCTTTAATAGTCTAATATTTTCTGGGATTCTTAAATTAACAACTTCTCTTGAAGGCATTCTTAAGATATTTATCAAATTGTTATTAGTATATTTTCCATTCAATGAAATATCTCCTGATCTAATATTTTTGTTGTATTTCTTTAAAAATGAAATCAACTTAAATGACCACAAATCTTTAATATCACCATTCTTTGTAAGAATCATGATAACATCTTTTAAATTACTTTCATTTTTTATGTTTATTTTGACAGATGTCTCATTAGAATAAGATTCCACATGAAAATTATTTCTAAAAAATAAGGACCAGAAAAAATATAAAATCATTATAATAATTAATATTAAAATAGATGTTTTCTTAAAAAGAATTAGATGACTATTTTTATAATTCATTTAATATATATCACTATTTAACATTTCTTTAGCTATCTTATAATCAGGATTTAAATAAATAGATCTTTCTAAATAAAAATTAGATTTTTTAATATTATTTTCAACATTTAGATATATCATAGCTAAATTATAATAAGCTTTTTCAAAATTAGGATTTAGTTCAATTATATACTCTAACCTATTCTTTGCAATTTCAAAATTAGACATTTTGATTTCTATCACTGCTGTTTTAATTAAAAAATCTAAATTTTCTGGGGAAATATTTAAAGCTAATAAATAATTATTATAAGATTTATCAAGAAAATTATAATAATCATATGCCTCAGCAATTCTAAAGTAAACAAAAGATTTAACTTCATCTGTAAAAATATTTAGATATTCATTTACATTAAATGATTCATGAAGTTTAATAATCTCTTTATAATCTTTTTTTAAGTAATGGTACTGAATATAATATGGAAAACTAATTGTAATATCAGTTCTTTCTAAAAAGAAGATAGCTGAATCTAGAAATAATAAATTAGAATTAAATGCTTCAAAATGTTTTAAATATGCTTTTGCCTTACTTAAATCAGTAGGGTCTTGATTATTAACACAATATAATCCTAAAAATTTACCTTTTTCTAAATTATTTTCTTCTATATGTACAGAGATATTATGATCAGTGATTGTCACATGAGGTATATCCGATGATCCGGATTTTGGCATATGACACGAAACACAATTAATATTAAGTTCATTTTCTTCACATAAATTATGACAAGAATTACATTTCTTGTTAAAATAATTGTCCTCCAAATCAGTTACAGATTTATGAGGATTATGACAACTAGTGCAGTTAACGCCCCCTATTTTATGACAATCTGACTGTTGTAATCTGTCTACATGAGAGGCCATAATAAATGACTCATCATTCTGATATCTAGGAACAAAAGTTTCCATGTAATCTGAAAGTTTTTTTCCAGGAAGAAAGTCATCCCATTCAACTCCATTCTTTAGCACTGTAGTACCTTGGAGATGACATCTCTTACATATTTCAAATTGTAATTCTGATGATAACTTACTTGGATTAACAATTGAGTAATCAATATATTTAGAAGTATCTATAATATTTCCAGACATTTTTTCTTGAACATGCACTTCACCTGGGCCATGACATCTCTCACAATCTATACCTTGCGGCATAGAAACATATTTATTAGTTGAATTTTTGACATAACTAGGATATGCATTATGACAACTGATACATTCCATACCAATCTCCCTTGAAAACCTAGTGTTGTTACCTGATTCATATCCTGGAGGAAGGTCAGCTATTTCAGACTGTGTATAAAAAGTATAAGGAACTTGATGTAGATAACCGTTTATAGAATATAAATGAGAATTAGTATGATGTCCAGATCCTATTATATAATCTATTTTTTGTAGATATTTATGAACAGTATCTTCATTATTTAATCTAAACTCTAATATATGTAAAGAATCATTAATCCATAATGGCTGATAATATAAATCACTAATTGTATCATAAATTAATGGATTATTGTATTCATCTATTACAGATTTAATATTATTAGCAATTGAAAAAGATTTACCCATTCCAGTATGCATATATGAATCATAAATTTCAACATGACATGTCTTACATACATCTTTGCCTACATATTTTATATTGTCATAATGATTATGATAAATAACTGTATCATTAGATTCATATCTATTTAATGTGCCGTTATTACATGAAAATAAAACAACTATAAATGCTAAAAAAATATAATGATTCACAATGTAAAAATATAAAAATTATATTTTTTATCTTGCTTTATTAATTCATACCCACTAGAAACAAATAAGTAATTACTCACTAAATTATTCTTTTCAACCTTGCAATTTAAATGATCAATTGATAATTTATCACGAGCTATTAAGGATAGTAATCTTAATGATTCCTTTCCATATCCTTTGTTTTGAAATTCTTTGTCAATAATAATTCCTATTGAAGCTGTATTTTTATAATAATTAAATAGATCTACAAAACCTATAGGTTGATCATTTAAAGACACAACATATCTAAATTGACTATATTCAGTTATTGGTCGATTTGAGTTACTAATATATAATACTAATTCCTCTGTAGTGTATATTTTATTTTCTGACCCATATTGCCATAAGTCTATATCATTTTCAATTTTTTGTAGAAAATCTAAATCTGAAATCTTAAGACATCTAAGTATGACAGAATTACTAATCAAATTTCTATTTTTCCTGAGTATACTAAATTCACGTCTCCTGTTAACCATATGTTAGTATAATGGCCATGACATTTATTGAATTTAACTTCTAGAATACCTCCATTTGTATTTAATTCTACATTTTCATTCTTAATTTTCCCTAATTCAAATAAAGTAATAGCAGCAGCAACACTTCCAGTTCCACAAGAGTTTGATTCCATTTCATCACCTCTTTCATACGTTCTTATCGATATACCATTAATTAAATCAACAAAATTGACATTAATTCCATAAGATCCAAATTCATCAATAGAGCTAATTTCTTTACCTTTTTGTAAAACATTTACATTAGATATATCTTCAACTAATTTTATTAAATGAGGAGAACCAGTATCTAAAACTGTATAATTTTTATTAATAGTTATATTATCAACGTCTGCCATCTTCATTGAAACTTTATTTCCGTGAATCTCACCAATATGGACGCCGTCGTATGCTAAAAATGTACACTTTTTATCAAAAATAGATAGAAAATTAGCAAAAGCTATGATACATCTACCTCCATTCCCACAAAAAGTAGATTTTTCACCGGTAGAATTAAAAAATATCATTTCAAAATCATATAAATCATGATTTCTTAATAAAATTAACCCATCAGCACCAATACCAAATCTTCTCTCACATAATGAACTTATAAAATTTGATTTATTAATTTCAAAAATTTGCTTTCTATCATCTATTAAAATGAAATCATTTCCAGTTGCTTGAAACTTATAAAAATGTAAGAACATATGAATATAATTAGTGTGCGTAAAAATACAGAATATTTAAGTTTAATATTAAATAGATAATATTATTTTTGCAAACAAATCATTCTATTTAAAAAAAAGTATCAAATGGACTCATCATATGAAGAAAAATTAGAAAGCTGGATACATAAAGAAAAAACTGGTGTTAATTTGTTAAATACTATAGGGAATCTTATGTATGAAAAAGGAATTGAACTAGTCTTTTATAGAAAAAAACTTCTTGAGATAGGAGTTTCAGAATTATTAAATTATTTTTCATATTCAAAAAATGTAATTGGAAGAGAAAATAATATAGAAATTGCTTTATCAATATCAAATAAAATACATGAAATGAATCTTCCACCAAGTAAGATAGATATTGGATTGTTAACATCAGAGTTTATTGAATTAAACAATCCTCAAATATCTTATCAAGACTTTTTAGAAGACAAGCTTCTGCATATAATTAAATCTAATAATTCAAAAAATAAAGCAAAAGATGTGATTTTATATGGTTTTGGAAGAATTGGAAGACTTGTAGCTAGAGAATTGATTATACAGGCTGGTAAAGGTCAACAATTGAGACTTAAAGCTATTGTAGTAAGAAACTTGAATAAATCTCAAATAATTAAAAGAGCTGATCTGTTTAAAAATGACTCAGTTCATGGATCATTCAAAGGAGTAGTAGAACTTGATTTAGAAAACGAATCAATTATTGTAAATGGACAAAAAATAAAATTCATAAACGGTCAAGAACCCGAAAAGATAGATTACACAAGATATAATATCAACGATAGCTTATTAATTGATAATACTGGTGTATATAATGATAGAATTAAGTTATCCAAGCATCTAAAATCTGCAGGAGTAAGTAAAGTTTTATTAACTGCTCCAGCAGCTGGTGTTCCAAATATTGTTTATGGAGTTAATTCAAAGGATCTTGAAGTTGATAATGAAAATATCTTTTCTGCAGCTTCTTGCACTACTAATTGTATAGCTCCTATATTAAAAGTAATAGAAGATAAATTTAATATTTATTCGGGTCATCTCGAGACTGTTCATTCTTACACTAATGATCAGAACTTATTAGACAATATGCACAAAAAACCAAGGAGAGGAAGATCAGCAGCTATAAATATGGTAATAACTTCTACTGGTGCTGGAAAAGCTGTTACCAAGGTAATACCTAGTTTACAAGGAAAACTTACCGCAAATGCAGTCAGAGTACCAACTCCAAATGTATCATTAGCAATATTAAACTTAAAATTATCTAATTCAACATCTATTGATGAAATTAATGAAAATATCCGATATGCTGCTCTTAATGGTAATTTAGTAAATCAGATTAATTATCAAATAGAACCAGATTTAGTTTCTTCAGATATAATTGGAAATACTTGTTGTGCAGTTTTTGATAGTAATGCAACTATTGTTTCAGAAAATGGAACAGAAGCTGTATTATATACATGGTATGATAATGAATTTGGTTATTCAAAACAAGTTATTAGATTAGCTAAACAAATTGCGAAAGTAAGAAGATTAACATATTACTAAAGTGAGTAATAAATTGCAACTAAATAAAAAATATTTTCTATTATATAAATTATTTAATTCATCATTTACAGGATTATCAGTTGGAATAGTGTTTATTATTTATAAACCTTTAGAACCCATAGTATACTCTATTGGTGGAATTGCATTATCAATATTTAGTTTATTCTTAGCAACATTTTATGATAGACTTTTAAATATTATAAATTTTTTTATAATTTCAATGATTGTAGAAACATTAATGATATTAACACTAATAACATTTTTATTTCTTAAAATTTCATTTATATCTGCCATAATTATTTATTGTATATACCAGATAACTTTTATTTTTGGTGGATATTTAGTAAGAGCTGAGACATTAGTGGCTAAAGAAAAAAATTATCTTGGAAGAATAGATGTGTCGAAGAATACTGGTTATTTAATAGGTTTAGGTATGTCTTTATTATCATACCAAGTAATGGAATTTTTCTATAAAATAGATGATTCTGAAAAGCAAATAGAAGTATTACATTATCCACTATTTTTCCTGCAATTAATTATTGTTTCACTGTTAATCCTTTCTTTTAACAGGAAAGTTTCTTAAAATTATGCATAAAATATTATCATTTATATTATTCATAAGTTCATGTCAGATAAATAACGATCTGTTATATTATGATAATAATTTAATAAGTGTAAATATAGAAAGTGATAAAGAGATAGAAAAAATTATAATGCCATATAAAAAAGGAATTGATTCAATAATGGACAAAATAATATGCACATCACAAATAGAGATGAGAAAAGATAAACCTGAAGGTGTACTTGGGAATTTTGTTACAGATTTATGCTTAGAAAAATTTTCAGAATCAGCTGACATTTGCATACTAAATAATGGTGGATTTAGATCTTCGTTACCAAAGGGAGATATAAGTTTAGGAATGATTTATACTCTAATGCCATTTGAAAATGAATTAGTAATACTTCATCTTACAAAATCAGATACCGAAGATTTGGTAAACTATATGTTCAATAGAGGAGGTGAACCATGTTCAGGAATTAAAGTCTATAATATTGATACAAATGTATTTTATAGTCTTAATAATAAAATTAATTTTGATAATGATGAAAAAATAAGAGTGTTAACATCTGATTATTTAGCGAAAGGTGGTGATAAAATGTATTTCTTTCAAAATAAAGAAATAGTAAGGTTAAATGTTAAACTTAGAGATATTATTATCGAATACTGTAAAGAAAATAAAGTGATATCATCTAATAAAGATAATAGATTTATTATTAATAATGATTAGAAATAGTAGAAGAAATTTTATTAAGAAAACCGGTATAGGAGCTTTGGGAATGAGTATTATACCAAATATTTCCTTGGCTAAATCAAAAAACATAAAGCAATTAACTATTCTACATACAAATGATACTCACTCTCATATTCAACCAATTAAAAATGGAAGGAATCAAGGATTAGGTGGAATGGCTCAAAGATCAACAATTATTAAAAATATTAGAAATGAAGGAAATCAAGTCCTTCTATTAGATGCTGGTGATATATTTCAAGGTACACCATATTTCAATTTCTATGGAGGTGAATTAGAATTTAGATTAATGAGTAAAATGGGATATGACGCATCAACATTAGGTAACCATGACTTTGATAATGGCATTAATGGATTATCAAAACAACTAAAATTTAGTAAATTCCCATTTATAATTTCTAATTATGATTTTACAGAGACTGAATTGAATGACAGGTTTCTTAAATATAAAGTTTTTAATAAATCAGGGATTAAAGTTGGAGTATTTGGAATTGGAATCGAATTAGATAGTTTAGTTCCTAAAGATCTTTATGGAAATACTATATATCAAGACCCTATCTTAAAAGCGAATTATTATTCTAAACTATTAAAAGAAGAATTAAAATGTGATTTAGTTATATGCTTATCACATTTAGGATTTGATTATAGAGAAAAAAAAGTTTCAGACAAAATTCTTGCTAGTTATTCTAGAAATATTGATTTAATTATTGGAGGTCATACACATACATTTTTAAATGAACCAAAATTAATTAGTAATTTAGATGATAAAATAGTTCAAATAGTTCAAGTTGGCTGGGCCGGCATTAATATTGGACGAATTGATTATTTTTTTGATCAAAAATTTTCAATAAAAATGTGTGAAACTAATACCATATTGGTGAAAAATAGCTGATATTTTAGTCAATATTTGATTAATACAAAAATATCTTAATCTAGTATTTTTGCACTGTAAAAAAAAGTTTATTGTCAAGCTATATTTTTTAATCTTTTTTAACTAATGTTTGTTAACATTTTATTAATATTGTTTTCATAATTGAATGAAATAAATTTCATTAATACAGTTAATAATTTAATTAGAATAATCAAAAATAGGATCTATTTAATATGAATACACTAACATGTCAAGAAGTATGGGACAAATGTTTGAATGTAATCAAAGACAATGTAAGTCCTCAAAATTTCAAAACCTGGTTTGAGCCTATTGTTCCAATTGCAATTAAAGAAAAAACATTAACTATTCAAGTTCCCTCATCATTCTTTTTTGAATATTTAGAAGAACATTATATTACTCTAATTAAAAAAACTATTAAGAGATTCTTAGGAAAAGATGGAAAGTTAAATTACAATATTGTTGTTGATGGCATTGAAAATAAGAATCCATATATTACAAACATACCTTCTAACCATCAATCAAGTGTAAAAAATAATCCTATTAGCATGCCAATAGGAAATAATTCTCCTACTATTAGAAATCCTTTTATTATACCTGGACTTCAAAAAATTGATATTAATCCTCAACTTAATCCATCTTATACATTTGATGCTTTTGTTGAAGGAGAATGTAATAGATTAGCTAGATCTGCTGGATATGCAGTAGCTCAAAAACCAGGAGGCACATCATTTAACCCGCTTTTAATATACGGTTCAGGAGGATTAGGAAAGACTCACTTAGCAAATGCTATAGGTCTTGAGACAAAAAAATTATTCCCTGAGAAAACTGTACTTTATGTGTCTGCAGACAAATTTCAAACTCAATTTGTTGATGCCGTTCTTGATGGCAAGACAAATGATTTCATGCACTTTTATCAGTCAATAGATGTTCTAATTATTGATGATGTGCAATTTTTATGTGGAAAAGAAAAAACACAAGATGTATTTTTTCATATATTTAATCATCTACATCAAAATGGAAAACAAATTATTTTAACATCTGATAAAGCTCCAGTAGATATTGTCGGCATGGAACAAAGATTGCTTTCAAGATTTAAATGGGGATTAGCAGCTGACCTTCAATCACCAGAACTTGAAACTAGATTAGCTATACTTAAAAAGAAAACAAAAAATGATGGTATTGAGATACCCTATAATGTTATTGAATATATAGCCTATTCTATTACTACAAATGTTAGAGAATTAGAAGGCAGCTTAATATCTCTATTAGCACAAGCATCATTAAATAAAAAAGAAATTACAATCGACTTAGCAAAAAATATGTTAGATAAATTTGTTAAGAACACAGCTAGAGAAGTTTCGATAGATTATATTCAAAAAGTTGTCTGTGACTACTTTGATATTCCAGTCGAAATAATGAAATCTAAAACTAGAAAAAGAGAAATAGTACAAGCAAGACAATTAGCAATGTATTTTTCAAAACAATTAACAAAATCTTCTCTAGCACATATAGGAAAACATTGTGGAAATAAAGATCATGCCACAGTTTTACATGCCTGCAAAACTGTTAACAACTTAGCAGATACAGACAAAAGATTTAAAGGATTCGTTTCAGATATTGAAAAAAGATTAATCCATTCATAATTATTTTATTTATGAAGATCTTAATGGTATGTCTTGGTAATATATGCAGATCTCCCTTAGCAGAAGGCATCTTAAAAAATAAAGATCTCAACAACAAGATTTTTGTAGACTCTGCTGGAACTTCATCATTTCATATAGGTAAAAAACCAGATATAAGATCTATAGAGATAGCAAAAAAATATGGAATTGACATTAGCAATCAAAGAGCAAGACAATTTACTAGAGATGATTTCGCAAGATTTGATAGAATATATGCAATGGATAAACATAATTACTCAAACTTAATATCTTTATCTAATTCGGTTGAAGAAAAAGAAAAGATTAATTTAATATTAGATGAAGTTAATGAAAATGATTTTGACAGTATCCCTGATCCATATTATGGAGATGGAGATGGATTTCAAACAGTCTATAATATGTTAGATAAAGCATGCAACAAAATTATAGAGAAAATATAACAAAAGGCAAGCTCTATTTAATCCCAACAACTATTGCTGAAGGAAGTGAACAAAATTCATTGCCCCAATCTGTATATAATTCTATAAAAAAGATCAATATATTCATTGTAGAAAATATTAGAACCTCAAGAAGATTTATAAAAATCATTGACAAAGATAGAGATATTGATAAAATAATATTTCACGAATACGGAAAGCACAATAAATTAAATCTTCAAGATGATTTTATATCGTATATTTTAAATGGAAATGATATAGGAGTAATATCAGAAGCTGGAACTCCTTGCGTAGCTGACCCAGGATCTAAAATTGTTGATTATGCTCATCAATTTAATATTGAGGTAATTCCTATTTCAGGACCATCATCAATAATATTGTCATTAATGGGTTCAGGATTTAATGGTCAAAAATTTGCCTTTAACGGATACCTGCCGATTAATAAAAAGGAAAGAGAGAAAAATATTAAGAAACTAGAATTTCTATGCAAAAAAAATAATCAAACTCAAATAATAATGGAGACTCCATACAGAAATATTAAATTATTTGAATCAATAATTAAAACTTGTTCAAACAATACAAAACTTTGTATAGCAACAAATCTCACACATATAAATCAAAAAATTGAAAGCAAACTTATTAAAGAATGGAAAACAATAATCCCAAATATCCATAAGAAACCTACTATTTTTATAATTAGTTCTTAAAAAATCACTAAAGATTTTAGTGAATTATTAGAATCTAATTCGAACTATTGAATTTCTAACAATTCTACTTCAAAAATAAGTGTAGCATTAGGACCAATGCCAGCTTGAGGAACACCTCTTTCACCATAAGCCAATTCACCAGGGATTGTGAATTTAAATTTATCACCTACAACCATTAGTTGAACTCCTTCAGTCCATCCAGGAATAACTCTATTTAGAGGAAAAGAAATAGGTTCTCCCCTATCAACTGAAGAATCAAAAACTGTGCCATCCTCTAACTTTCCTGTATAATGAACTTTTACTGTGCTAGATGAAGTAGGATGAGAATCACCGTTTCCTGCAACCATCATTTGACAAATAAGACCACTTTCAGTGGTAAAACTTTTGCTATTTATAATTTTATTTCTAGTTTCCATATTAATTTTCTGCTGTTTTTTACGTTTTAGTTCTTCTACTTTCTTAATAGACAAAATTGATTCAGTAAATACTTTTAGTGCATCAAAATTCTTTGCACTACCATTCTTGACAATAGTAACAGACTCAATAATATCATCTTGCTTAATTAAATCAACAACTTCTTGACCTTCAACAACATGACCAAATACAGTATGCTTATTATCTAACCAAGGAGTCTCATTATGAGTAATAAAAAATTGTGACCCATTGGTTCCAGGACCTGCATTTGCCATTGACAATATACCAGGTTTATCATGCTTCAATTCTGGATGAAATTCATCTGGAAAATTATATCCTGGACCACCCATACCGTTACCATCTGGACATCCACCTTGAATCATAAAATTATCTATTACCCTATGAAACTTAAGTCCATCATAATAAGGTGTGCCTAATTCTTTAGCTGAGTTTTTTATAGTTCCTTCAGCCAAACATACAAAGTTCGCCACAGTGATAGGAGTTTTTTCATATTCTAGTTCAAGAACTATATCTCCTTTAGAAGTTTTAATTATTGCTTGCATATTATTTTTTTCAATTTTTTTAGTTTTAGGAATAAAAAGTCTAGAATTTTGAGAATCTGCTGAATTACATCCAATTATTGATACTACCAAAAGTAATGACTTAGTTAAATTTATTAATTTCATATAATCAATTTTTAATTAATTTTTTTTTATCTTTATTTATCATTTCAATTAAATATTTTATTGTTTTTTCAAGATTATATTTAGAAACACCTCCAGAAGCATTAATATGTCCTCCTCCGTTAAAATAATCTTTAGCAAAAAGATCAACTCTAAAATCTCCTTTAGATCTAAATGACAATTTAACTTGACCTTCTTTTTCTACAATAAAGATTGCAAATATAATATTTTTAATAGCTAATGCATAATTAACGATTCCTTCAGTATCACCTTTTTTGAAATTAAAATTATTTAGCTCTCTTTCATTTAGTGATATGTAAGCTGTATTATACTCTGACAATACTGTTAATTTTTCATTAATACAGTATCCTAATAATTTAAGCCTATCAAAAGTAAAAGTGTCATAAATAAAATCATGAATCTTTGCATTATCAGCACCAATATTTATTAAATCAGAAACAATTTTGTGAGTAGATTCAGTAGTAGAAGGAAATTTAAATGAACCTGTATCAGTCATAATACCTGCGTATATACATTCTGATGATTCAGAATCAATTAAATGAGTTAAACCTAATTGTGAGACAAAATCATATAAAAGTTCACAAGTAGAAGATCTATTAGGTTCAGAAATGATTATATCTGCTGAATCATAATCTGGATTTTGATGATGATCTAACATGATTTTTATTGCATTAGATTCTTTCAGAACAACTTTATACTCTCCAACTCTTTCAATAGAGTTCATGTCTAATAAAAAGACAATGTCTGCTTCTAATGTTTTATTTGTAGCTTTATCTTTATTTAATTCATATTGTAATACTTTATCATATCCTTTCATCCAATGAAGAAATGTTGGAGAATCATTAGGTGTTATTACAGAAACATGATGATTTAGTTTTAACAAAATATCATATAAAGCTAATGATGATCCTATCGCATCACCATCAGGAGATCTATGAGTTGTAATAACAATCTTTTTAGGTGATTGCAATAACTTTAATATTTTCTCAAAATCTTTTTTCATGAAAAGCAAAAATATAAATAAAATGACTTATATAAACATTAATAATTCATAGTTTTGCAAAAAAATAAAAAAATGGGAAACATAACATTTACAATGATTAAACCTGAAGCTGTAATGGCTTGTAATACTGGGGCAATATTAAAAAAAATTGAAGAAAATGGATTTAAAATTATAGCTCTGAAAAAAACTAAATTATCAAAAGATAATGCTGGTGAATTTTATAAGATCCATAAAGAAAGACCTTTTTATCAAGAACTTATTGAGTATATGAGTAGTGGACCAATAATATCTGCTATTCTTCAGAAGGAAAATGCTGTTTTAGATTTTAGAAAATTAATCGGATCAACCAATCCTGTTGAAGCAGATGAGGGTACTATAAGAAAGGAATTTGCGACTAGTTTATCTATGAATGCAATCCATGGGTCTGATTCAGACGAAAACGCAATTATTGAATGTGACTTTCACTTTTCTTTAGAAGAAAGATATTGAAATCTATCTTAAAATAATTTTTTTTATAATTTTTTACCAAATTTTCGATTTACATGATCTATTATTTCCTCAGTTTTAAAAGAAAGTTCATTTCTTAGCACTGAAGAATTTAAATTTACTTGCAACACTCCATTACTAAAAGATCTTTTCGTTACATATGATCTAAGATTCTTTCCTAAATATTCATCAAAAATATATATTATTTCAATTGAGTTAAATTTATTCCTAAATTTAGGACTTTTAGAAATATCATCAATTACCTTATTAATTTTCTTCATAACATTTAAGTTATAACTTAAAAACAGAATATTTTAAATCAGTCTTTCTTAAAATACTATTACTCCGATCGAAATTTGTATCAGTAATAAAAACCTGTTCAAAAAGACCATTCTTTACTAAAGACACTAAACTCTCAACTCTAGAGTCATCAAGCTTATCAAAAATATCATCTAATAAAAGTATTGGACAAATATTTAAACGCTGCTTTATAAATTCAAATTGAGCTAACTTTAATGAAATTAAGAATGATTTTTGCTGACCCTGTGATCCATGTCTTTTTATTGGATAACCATTCAAGGTAAATACTAAATCATCCTTATGAATACCAACAGAAGTTCTACAAGAAATTCTGTCTAATCGAATTGATTCTTTAAGTTGTTCAAGAAAGTTATTGTTTTTAATAGATGAAACATATTCTATTCCCACTAGTTCTTTATTTTCACTAATAAGATTATAATATTTTTGAAAAACTGGCATAAGCTTCTCTAAATAATTATTTCTTTCATTGAATATAGAAATCGCATGTGTTGATAAAATATTATCATAAATAGATAAAGTTGAATTATCAAATAACTGATTGTCTTTAAATTTTCTCAACAAGACATTTCTGTTTTTCAAAGCTTTCCTATATAAAATTAAATCTTTTAAATAATTATCATTAAATTGAGATATTCCTGAATTAATATATCTTCTCCTAGTATCACCTCCTTCAATAATTAAATTGGTATCAGTAGGAGAAATTAAAATGACTGGGAAAGATCCGATATGGTCAGAAAATCTTTTATATTTTTTATCATTAATTTTTAATGACTTTCCTGAATTAGTTGAAAAATTACATATTATTTCTGATATCATATCTTGCTTTTCAAAACCACCTTTAATAGTAAAAAAGTCAGAGTCAAAATTTACTGAATAAGGGTCTTGAGAATTAAAATAGCTCTTTGAAAATGATAAATAATGTATAGCATCTAAAATATTTGTTTTTCCGCATCCATTATTTCCAACAAAACAATTAATATTATTAATAAATTCCCATGAAGAGTTCTTATGGTTTTTAAAGTTGATTAGTCTTAAGTTTCTTAATTTCAATTTTGTTGTATATTTGCGAATTCAAAAATAGAATTAAATGGCGAAAAAAGTAAATAAAACTGAAGAACAATTAGCAAATGTTGAAGAGAATCTAAGTAAAGCAGCTCTATATGTTGAAAAAAACCAATCAAATATTACAAAAATTATATTTGGAGTTGTAATAATAATTGGACTTTTTATTGGATATAATACATATATTATTAATCCTAAAGAAAAAGAAGCTAGTTCTGAAATGTTTATAGCTGAATTCTACCTGCAAAATGACGATTACAAAAAAGCATTAAATGGAGATGGCCAATATCCTGGATTTTTAGAAATATCTGAAAAATATTCATCAACCAAAGCTGGAAATCTTGCAAACTATTACTCAGCCATATGCCTATTAAGACTTGGATCTCCTGATAGCAATCAATATTTTGAGAGAGCTCTTGATCTATTAAATGATTTTTCTACAAACGATAAAATAATTCATTGTTTATCAAAAGGACTTATTGGAGACGCTAATCATGAATTAGGAAATCTTGAAGAGGCATTAAAATATTATATAATAGCTGCGACAGATTTTGAAAACAAATTTACTACACCTTATTTTTTAATGAAACAAGCATTTATTTTTGAAAAAAATAATGATTTTACATCAGCTCTAAAAATATACAATACAATAAAAAAAGACTACCCAAAATCAAAGGAAGGTGTTTCAATTGATAAATATATTTCATCTATATCTAACAGATAAAAAATATTTAATTGGCAACTAATAATAGAAAATTCTCAGAAAGATTTAGGGATGGAGAAACCAATTCCATAATGATATCTTGGTTAGGTGAACAAATTAATAAAGAAAAAGTTCAATTAGAAATAAAGAACTCAAGAAAGGAATTAATAGAGAATGGTTACACAGCTAAAGGATATAAAATCTCTATAATTGTTGCTGAATGGAATTCTGATATTACAAGAAATTTATTACAAGGAGCTGTAATCGATCTTTTGAAAAATGGTGTCTTACAAAAAGATATAGAAATAATTGTAGTTCCTGGAAGTTTTGAACTAATATTTGGTGCTAAAATAGGATCTAAAAACAAACCTGATGCAATTATTTGTCTTGGATGTATTATTAAAGGAGATACTGAACATTTTCATTATGTATCTAGTGCTGTATCTAACGGTATTAAAGATTTAAATATCTCTTTAGACATACCTGTGATTTTTGGAGTGCTAACTGACAACAATCATGAACAATCAATAGATCGATCAGGAGGAAAACATGGCAATAAAGGCAGTGAAGCTGCAGATTCAGCATTGAAAATGGTGAAATTAAATAAAAAATAAAGAACATATATTGATGTTCTCAAGATTATTATTTTAAATTTGCAAAATTAAAAATGGTCGCGTAGCTCAGCTGGATAGAGCATCTGCCTTCTAAGCAGACGGTCAAAGGTTCGAATCCTTTCGCGATCACAATAAACCCATCATATTTTGATGGGTTTATTATTTAATTATCTTTTTGTTAATTAGCATAATAAACAGATGCATCATTTATATAGAATCATATTACGAATCATTTCATATTTACCAATATGGATATTATATTTTTTTTCTGACTTACTCTATTTGATAATTTATAAAATTTTGAGATATAGATTAAATATAGTTAAAAAAAATATCAATAATTGTTTTCCTGAAAAATCTAATAAAGATAAAAAATTAATTGAAAAAAAATTTTACAAACATTTATGTGATATAATAATGGAAGTAATTAAATCATTCTCTATCAGTAAAGATGAAATTAACAAAAGAGTGATTTTTAAAAACATTGATTTATTTCACAAATATAAAAATGATAGTATAATATTAGCAGTGTCACATTATGGAAACTGGGAATTAGGACTTCAAGCAATATCAATTAATGTTAATCAAAAAATGATAGGTGTATACAAAAAATTCAATAATCAATTATTTAACCTTTTAATTAAAAAAAATAGAGAAAGGAATGGGTCTGTTTTGGTAGAAATTAAAGAAATATACAGGTATTTATTAAAAAACATTGATACACCAAAAATTATTGGATTATTAGCAGATCAAAGTCCTGAAAAAAATAACTCTAACTATTGGAAAGAATTTATGTTACAAGAGACAATAGTCTACAATGGGCCAGAAAAAATTTCAAATAAATTTAATTATCCTGTATTATTTTGTAGTATGAAAAAAGTAAAAAGAGGTAAATATGAAGTATATATAGAAGAATTGTATACAAAATCATCAAAAATTAAAAAAGATGATATTACATCTATATATTTGCGTAAAGTTGAAAAAGCAATTAAAGAAAATCCTGAATTTTATTTATGGAGTCATAATAGATGGAAGCACACAAGATAAAAATATCAATAGTAATAATAAATTGGAATGGTAAAAAATGGCTAGAAGATTTTTTACCAAAAATACAAGAATACTCATCTGACGATGTTGTTACTGTAGTAGTTGACAACAAGTCCACTGATGATTCAATATCTTTTATAAAAAATAATTATCCTAAAATTAAAATAATAGAAAATGACTCAAATTATGGATATGCTAAAGGATATAACTTATCATTAAAAAAAATAGAATCAAAATATTATATACTATTAAATTCTGATATAGAGGTTACAAAAAATTGGATTGAACCTATCATAAAGTTAATGGATGAAGATGAGAAAATAGCAGCTTGCCAGCCAAAGATTTTAGACTATTACAATAGAAATAAATTTGAATACGCTGGGGGAAGCGGTGGATTTATTGATAAATTCGGATATCCATTATGTAGAGGAAGAATATTTGATGATATAGAAATTGATTCATATCAGTATGAGGATGCTCGAGAAATATTTTGGGCATCTGGTGCATGTTTATTTATAAGAGCGTCAAAATTCTGGGAGGTTAATGGTTTTGACAATGATTTCTTTGCTCATCAAGAAGAAATAGATTTATGTTGGAGGCTAAAAAATAACGGTTACAAAATAATGGTAGAACCTAATTCAATTGTATATCATGTAGGAGGAGGCACACTAAAAGTTGGTTCACCATTAAAAACATACCTTAATTTTAGAAATAATCTCTGTACAATATTTAAAAATAGTTCATTTAAATCATTAATTTTTATAATTCCAACAAGATTAATTCTTGATGGTTTAGCATCAATAGTTTTTATATTTAAATCAAATGGAATAAAACATTTTTACTCAATATTTAGATCTCATATATATTTCTATATGAATTTACCTAAATTAATTATCAAGAGAAAGAGATTAAATCAAAAAGAAATACTTGAAGGCAAACTAAATTCCTCAATAATATATAAGAATAAAATATTAAAAATTAAAAAGTTCTCCGAATTGTAGCAAGTTTTTAAGTAAGATCTTCTAGTACAGATAATGCAGCTTTATATGAATGAATACCAAATCCACAAACTACAGCCTTACAATTCTTAGATATTAATGAATTTCTCCTATATTCTTCTCTAGAGTATATATTGCTAATATGAATTTCTATAACATCCGTATTAATAGCACTAATACAGTCTGACAGAGCTATTGAAGTATGAGAATATCCACCAGCATTTAATAAAATGAATTCAAATTTTTCATCTGAAACCTGTAATTTGTCTATCAACTCACCTTCAATATTACTATGAAAATATTCTAAATTAAAATCCGGGAACAATTTAACCAAATCATTAAAATATTGATCAAATGAAATATCACCATAAATTAATTTTTCTCTTTTCCCTAATAAGTTTAAATTTGGTCCGTTAATTATTAAAATTTTCATAAAACAAAAATAAGAAATGAATTGGGAACATTCAATAAATGATTTTAAAAATTACTTACAGATAGAAAGATCTTTATCTGAAAACACTATTGTATCATATTTGCGAGATATTAATAAGTTATATTCCTTTTGTAAAAGGAAAAATATTAATTTAAAGAATGTTAACAGTGATAACATAAAGGAATTTATACACGAAACGAACTTAACTGGAGTTACTGCTCGAACACAAAGCAGAATAATTTCTGGCATTAGAGCATTCTTTAAATACTTAATCGTTGAAGATTATATCTCAATTAACCCAATTGAACTAATTGAATCACCTAGATTAGGAATAAAATTACCTGACACATTATCAATAAAAGAAATAGATAAATTAATTTCATCAATAGACCTATCCCATCCACAAGGCATCAGAAATAAAGCTATTTTAGAAATGCTTTATAGTTGTGGGCTTAGAGTTAGTGAACTTATAAATTTAAGATTATCACAAGTAAGATTAAAAGAGTATTATATAAAAGTTATTGGGAAGGGAAATAAAGAAAGATTAGCTCCAATTGGAGGTAAAGCTATATCTAGTTTAGAAATTTATTTAAAAAATATTAGAAATATTCAAATTGCGAAAAAAGGTAGTGAAGATATTATCTTCTTAAATAGACGAGGTAAAAAATTAAGTAGAGTTATGATTTTTACAATAATTAAAGATACCGCAAGAAAAATTGGATTAAAAAAGAATATTAGCCCACATACTTTCCGTCACTCTTTTGCTACTCATCTAGTAGAAGGTGGAGCTGATCTTAGATCAGTTCAAGAGATGTTAGGTCATTCTAGCATTAATACCACAGAAATTTATACTCATCTTGATAGAGAATACTTGAGAGATGAAATTACTACTTTTCATCCTAGATCATAAATGAGATTAAAACATAATATATTAAAGCTGTATATAATCAAAGGATGTCTATGGTTTATGCTAGCAATGCCAATTATTGTACTCTTTTTTCAAGATAAAGGTTTGACATTGTTTCAAATTATGATATTACAATCAATATATTCTATAACTTTATCTTTATCAGAAATACCTTCTGGATATATGTCTGATTATTTTGGAAGAAAAAATACAATAATAGTTAGTAGTATATTTACATTCATTGGGTATCTTATTTTTTCATATTTACATACTTTTGAACACTTTATTTTAGCTCAAATTCTTATAGCACTTGGTGGAAGTTTAATGTCAGGTTCTGACTCTGCACTAATGTATGAAACATTAATTGAAATAAAAAATGAAGAAAATTACACGAAATATGAAGGAAGAAGTTATGCTGTTGCTAATTTTTCTGAATCAATAGCAGGACTAATTTCAATACCATTAATAACTATATCATTAAACTTGCCAATACATATACAAACATTTGTTTTATTTTTCTGTATACCAGTATCAATCAGTCTCATTGAGCCCACTAAAAAAGATATGTACAACAAAAGTAATGTTTCTATAAAAAAAGCTCTAAATTTTTCATTAATTAAAAACTTAAAGCTAAAATGGTTGATTATTTATTCATCAATAATTGGAGTAGCTACATTATCTGCTGCTTGGATGGCACAACCTTTTTTCAAAAATCTAGATGTTCCATTAGTGTATTATGGAATATTATGGTCTGCGCTAAATTTTACTGCTGGTATAGGATCTTTTAGGTCACATAATTTAGAAAAAAAATATAACCACAATAAATTAATCTTAATTTTAGGATTATCTGTGGGGATATCATTCTTTTTTATTAGCTTAAATCCGAATTATTACGGAATATTATTTTTCTTTATTATATATTTACTAAGAGGATATTTAACACCATTTTTGAAGAATCAAATAAATAATGAGTCTTATTCTGAAATTAGAGCAACTGTATTGTCTATTAGGAGTTTTATATTAAGAATTACATTTGCTATTATAGCACCTTTATTAGGATATCTTTCAGATAATAATAAAATGAGTTTTTCATTTCTGTTAATGTCAATACTTATCTTAATAGTTATAGTATTTTCTTTTATAAAAATTAAAAAACTAAATTTGAATATTCAAAACTCTTCTTAAATTCCACATTATCAATTAATAGTTCTTTTTCAAAATAATCAACTATTATCTCAGTTGGGATATTTCCAACTAACCTATTATTAGCAAAAGGACATCCACCTAATCCTTTTATAGTAGAGTCAAACCTCCTACATCCATTAATATACGCTGTTTCTATTTTTTTAAAACTATCTTCTCTTTTTGAATGAAAATGAGCTCCAAATTCAATTTGAGGGTATTCTGAAATTAATAGTGAAAAAAGTAATTTAATATTATTTGTATCGGAACATCCAATAGTATCAGCTAAAGAAATAGTCCTTATATTTAAATCATTTAATTTTTTGGATAATTCAGCTACCATTTCAGGATCGTATAACTCATCATAAGGATTGCCAAATGCCATTGACAAATAAATTACCAACTCCATTTGATTATTAATACAAATATTATGAATTTCCTCAATTTCATATAATGACTGAGAAATAGTTTTATTTGTGTTTCTATTTTGAAAAATTTCAGAAACTGACAATGGGAATCCTAAATAATCAATTTGTTCATATAATGTCGCTTTTACAGCTCCTCTTTTATTAGCAACAATACACAACAGCTTACTAATTGTCTGATCATAAGTTAACAAATCTAATATTTTACCAGTATCTTTTAATTGTGGAACTGCTTTTTCTGAGACAAAAGATCCAATATCAATAGTATCAAATCCAACTTTTAATAATTGATTAATATATTTAATTTTTAAATCCGTTGGGATAAATTTTTTAATACCTTGCATTGCGTCTCTAGGACATTCTATTAGTTTTAACATATAGTTATTTTTTAATAAGTGCCTTGTTAATTTCTCTTACTAATGAAGGTCCCTCGTATATAAATCCTGTATATAATTGAATCAAACTTGCTCCAGCATTAATTTTTTCTATAGCATCATCTTTAGAATGTATACCTCCAACTCCAATTATAGGTATTTTTCCAAATGACTTTTCAGAAATATATCTAATAACTTCTGTAGATCTATTATTTAGAGATTTACCACTTAAACCTCCGTTACCAATTATTTTAAGTTTATTTTTAGAGGTTTTAAGACCTTTTCTATCTATTGTTGTGTTTGTAGCTATTATACCATCAATTTTTATCTCTAAAACAATTTTAATAATATCATCTAATTGATTATTATTTAAATCAGGTGAAATTTTCAATAAAATTGGTTTTCTTCTATCTTTTTTATTATTAATTTTTTGAATTGAATTCAATAATAATTTTAATGGCTTACTCTCTTGTAATTGTCTTAAATCAGGTGTGTTAGGTGAACTAACATTTACGACGAAATAATCAACATAATTAAATAATTCATTAAAACAAAAAATATAATCATCAACAGCATCAATGTTTTTTGTGTCTTTATTTTTACCAATATTTCCTCCAATTATTATATTAGAATTTACCTTTTTTAATCTTTCTATCGCATCTTTAACACCATTATTATTAAAACCCATTCTATTAATAATTGAAGAGTCACGTTTAATTCTAAATAATCTAGGTTTTTCATTACCTTGCTGAGATTTTGGTGTTAATGTTCCAATTTCTATAAAACCAAAACCAAATAAACTTAGAGGGTCTATTAATTTTGCATCTTTATCAAAACCAGCTGCTAAACCAACAGGATTAGGAAAATTGATTCCAAATAAAGATTTTTCAAGAGATTGGTGAGATACTATATAACTTTTTCTACAAAATATTCTAAAAAATTTTAATTTATATAACTTAGAAATTACAAAAAATGAAATATTATGAATTTTTTCTGGGTCAAATAAGAATAATATAAAACGTATAAACTTATACATTGTTTTTTTTGCTAAATATAAAGTTTTTTAATATTATGAATATAATTCTTCATAAGAATTGTCATCATAAAAAACAACTACCTTCTTAATCTTTTTACTATCTTTAATATTGATCTTAGAATTTTGATTTATTTTTTTATTATAATTCTTACCAAATATTAACCAATTAACATCAACATCATTATAAAAATTAATAAACTTTTCTATAAATTCTACTGAAGGTTTATTCCTCTTTGACAAAATATGCGAGACTGTAGATCTGTTAACTCCAATATTGTCTGCTAATTGACTAGATTTAATTTTATTTTCTTTCATCCAGTTTTTAATTCTTTCTATCATATTTATAAGTTTACATTTGTAATTAAATGATTAATTTTTTGATTTTTTTCTTAAAAATAAAACAATAAAATATATCAATTATTAGTTTATATAAAAAAAACTAAAAACTTGATTTTCAATAATATAATGTATTAAATATATAAATCAAAAAAATAATACTAAAATAGTTACAAATGTAAATAAATAATATATAGGAAAGAGTGTTTATTGTAACATCATTATTAAAATATAATATAAATGATATAATAATTTAAAAAATTATAAGAATAGAAGCTGCAATAAATATTATTGTTTATTTTGCGTTGTAATAAAAAAAACATGGAAAACATATACGACTGGTTCATTTCTATTAACAACCCTATAATACAAGCTCTATACGCTGGATTATTTACATGGATGCTAACGGCTATTGGCGCAAGTCTTGTTTTTTTCTTTAACTCAAGCAACAGGAAGGTACTCGACATGTGTCTTGGATTTACAGGAGGAGTTATGATTGCAGCAAGCTTTTGGTCCCTTCTATCCCCTGCTATTGCTACTGTTGAAACACAGCAAGAACTAGGAATTACAAATCTCCCAATATGGTTTGCACCTGCAACCGGATTCCTACTAGGAGCATTATTTTTGTTTTTTTTAGATAAAAAAATACCACATCTTCATTTATTTGAAAAGGTTGAAAATGCTGAAGGTCCAAAAACTGATTTAAAAAAGACAGAATTATTAGTTCTAGCAATTGCTTTACATAACATACCAGAAGGATTAGCCGTAGGAGTTGCATTTGGAGCTTTATCATCTGGAATGGATATCGGAATGGGAATTGGAGGCGCTATTGCTTTAGCTATAGGAATGGGAATACAAAATGCTCCTGAAGGTTTTGCAGTATCAATGCCTCTAAGAAGACAAGGTTTTTCAAAAATAAAATCATGGAAATGGGGACAACTTTCAGCAATTGTAGAACCTATATTCGCTGTTATTGGAGCTGGAATTGTTATGTTAGTCTATCCAATACTGCCTTATGCTCTTGCATTTTCTGCAGGTGCTATGATCTTTATTGTTGTAGAAGAAGTTATTCCAGAAAGTCAGAGAGGTGGAAACACAGATTTAGCAAGTATTGGATTAATTACTGGATTTATAGTTATGATGATTTTAGATGTTTCTTTAGGATAAAAGCAACTTACTATTCTGATTATGTCAAATAAAATTATAAATATTAATAATAAAAAAGTTTCTTTTAAGTATCAAATTCTTGAAAAGTATAATGCAGGTATAATGCTTAAAGGAACTGAGATAAAATCAATTAGAAACTCTCAAGTTAATATATCAGAAGCACATTGTATATTTATTAACGATGAACTATGGGTAAAAAATCTCCATATCTCTGAGTATCAGAATTCTGGATATACTACACATGATCCTATTAGAAAAAGAAAACTATTATTAAACAAAAATGAAATTAATAAAATACATTCTAAAGTCAAGACAAAAGGAGTTACAATAATTCCAGTAAAATTATATATAAATAACAAAGGAAAAGCAAAACTTGAAATTTGTACAGCTAAAGGAAAGAAATTATACGACAAAAGAAATGATATTAAAAATAAGGAAAACAAAAAGAAATTAGATAGAATTCGAAAAATTAAATGAAAAAGTATATATTATTTATTTTAAGTTTATTTGTAATCTTTTCATGTAAGAAAGATGATGTCAACATATATAAAAGTGGAGATTTAAAATTTTCAGTTGATACTATAATTTTTGATACATTATTTAGCTCTATAGGATCAACAACTCATGAATTAATGATTTATAATAATAATAATTATGATATTAACACAAATATCAAAATATCTGGAAATTCTGGAGCAAA
>MDTG01044101.1_pt1 | contig 28076 bp, 28 predicted proteins | sample 811421 | NCBI WGS metagenome assembly MDTG01 (sample SAMN05326645, study PRJNA326480) | marine metagenome | isolation source: seawater | place: Pacific Ocean: South East | collected 2011
ATGAAATAGCTGCCACAGTTAAAAAAGTTGTTGGGCAAGATGTAACAGTGGAAAAAGAAAATACAAATGATAATAGGTCATATCATATTTCTTCAGAAAAAATAAAAAATATATTGGATTTTCAACCTAGATTTTCTATAGAAGATGCTGTGACAGATTTGAAAGAGGCTTTTGAGAATAACATGCTGCCGAATTCTTTGAATGACTCAATTTATTTTAATATTAAAAAAATGCAGGAAATAAATTTAAAGTAAAAGTTTGTTTTCTCAACGCATAATGATAGAAAATAAGTTATGCATGTAAAATATTCTTACTTAAAAAAACAGTTCTCAAATTCTTCGGATTTGTGGAAAAGATTAAAGAAATTTGTAGATACTGGAGACTTTACCCTTGGAAATGAGCTAAGTAAATTTGAAAAAAACTTTTCAAAGCTTATCGGAACAAAATATGCAGTAGGCGTAAATTCAGGAACAGATGCAATTAAACTTTCTCTAAAAGTTTTGGGAATTAAAAAAGATGATGAAGTTATAACTGCAGCAAATACATTTGTGGCAACTGTTGGAGCTATCACAGAGATTGGAGCAAGGCCAATCTTTATAGATTGTGATGATACTTTTTGTATGAATGTTGATTTGATCGAAAAAAAAATAACAAAAAATACAAAAGCAATTGTACCTGTTCATTTTACTGGGTATATGACTAATATGCCTAAATTAAAAAAACTTGCAAAAAAATATAATTTGCCAATAATTGAAGATGCATGTCAGTCTATATTGGCATCAATAAATAATAAAAAGGCAGGAACTTGGGGAGAATTTGGAACATTTTCTTTGCATCCACTTAAAAATATTAATGTCTGGTCTGACGGTGGCATAATTACAACAAATAATTATAAGTTTTATAATCATTTGAGATTATTGAGAAACCACGGATTGAAGGATAGGGATACAGTTGAAATATGTGGATATAATTCTCGATTAGACACCTTTCAAGCAGTGGTCGGGAATTGGTTATTACCAAAGGCAAACCAAATAGCAAACCAAAGAATAAGAAATGCTAATTATTTTGATAAAGAGTTATCAAAAATAAAAGAAATAACAATACCTCCAAGATTGAAAAGAAATAAAATAGTTTATCATTTATACATTATTTTTGCTGAAAAGAGAGATAAGCTTTTGAAATACTGTGTATCAAAAGGAATAGAAGCAAAAGTACATTATCCTACACCAATTTACAGACAAAATGCTCTAAAGTATCTTGGATATAAAAAGGGAGATTTTCCTATTACTGATCAGCATACAAAAAAAATAATTACTTTTCCTTGTCATCAACATTTAACAAAAAAAGAGAAAAATTATATAATTGATACAGTTAAATCTTTTTATTTAAGTAAATGAAAATAAACTTTATTAATTTAGTAAAACAATCTTATAAAGAACAAGTAGATTTAAAAAATATATTTGACAAAGTTATTAAATCTGGAAGCTTTGTTGGTGGAAATTATATAGAAAAATTTGAAAAAAAATTGTGTAAATTTTCTAAAGCTAAAAATTGTATTTCATTGAATAGTGGTACAGACGCTCTGGTCTTTTCTTTATTTTCCGCTGGGATTAAAAAAGGAGATGAAGTTATAACAACTCCAAATTCCTTTATCGCCTCAGCAGCTGTCATAGTACATTTAGGCGCAAAGCCTGTTTTTGTTGATGTTCTTGAGGATCAGAATATTGACCCTTCTAAAATTGAGGAAAAAATTACAAATAAAACTAAGGCAATAATGCCTGTTCATTTAACAGGAAGGATTTGCAAGATGGATCAAATCATAAAGATTGCTAATAAATTTAATCTAAAGATTATTGAGGATGCTGCACAAGCTATAGGATCAAAATATAAAGGTATTAATGCTGGAAACTTTGGAGACTACGGATGTTTTTCGGCTCATCCATTAAAAAATTTAAACGCTATAGGAGACTCAGGATATTTAGTGGTTAAAAATAGAAAGATTGCAGAGGAAATACGAGATTTAAGAAATCATGGCATGTCAAATAGAAATAAAGTAAAACGTTTTGGCTTTGTTTCAAGAATGGATAATATTCAAGCAGCAATCCTAAATTACAGACTAGGTAATTTAAGTACAATAATAACAGCCAGAAGAAAAAATTTCGAAATATACAAAAATAATTTAGATAGGAATATAGTATTTTTTCCTGATGAGGAATTACATCAATACAATTCATATCATACTTTTGTAGTTCAAGTTCCTAAAAGAGACTTATTAAAAAAATATTTAAAAAAAAATAAAATTGAAACTGCAATACACTATCCTATTCCAATACATCTTCAGCCAGCTGCAAAAAAACTTGGCTATAAACTGGGTGACTTTCCAATTACAGAAAAACAGTCAAAATCAATTTTAACATTACCAATAAATCAATTTTTAAAAAAAAAAGAGATAGAATTTATATGTAAAAAAATTAACAAATTTTTTTCATAATAATCTTAATATTTACCAAAATTTAAAATATTTTTTAAATAAAAAAAATAATATTAACTTTACTGTTGTATAAACAACTTTTACAGAGTTTGAAAATCTAAATGCTGAAGCACCTTTAATTCTATCCGTCAAATATGTTGGAATGAAAGTAAAAGAATGTTTATTCGATAAAAAAATATTAACCCACATCTCCAGAGAAAAAGCATGACTATTAGTTTGAATGTTACATTCCAGAAATATTTTTTTTTTAATTATTGTTACTCCATTATAATAAGGTATTTTTTTTCTAAATACGAAATTTAATATAGGAGTGTAAAATGATGTAAAAATTCTCCTAAAGTTATTTCTTTGATCAGAGTTGGAATAAAATGTTGATATTACATCATATTTTTTTAAAAGTAATAAAAGTTTAGATATTTCTGATGAAGGGTGTGAATTATCACCAGGTATCCAGGTTATATATTCCTTTGAAGCTTCTTTAGCCCCAAGTTTAACTGATGCACCATAACCGAGGTTTTTTTTATTCCTAATTATTTTTATATTATTTTTTGATTTCAGAAAGTTGTTTAATATGGAGTAAGTATTATCTGTGCTTCCATCATCAATACAAATTAATTCATAATCAAAAATTGAGGTTGTATTACAAGCTTGTTCAATCTCAGAAAAAGTTTTTGAAATATTCTTTTCCTCATTAAAAGCACAAACTATGAATGTAATCATTCAGGCAATCATATTTTCTTGCATTTCTTTTTTGCTTAATTCTGGAGAAAGTTCATGAATAGCTTTTCCAAACTCAAGTTTTGGAATTACTCTTTGTTTTTCTGAAACTAAGACTTCACAGTAGATAGGATTTTTCCTGGAGAGAACGTATTTAATTTTTTTTTCTATTTCCTGATTATTCTTTATAACGCAAGTTTCAATTCCATAAGCTTTAGAAATTTTGATTAAGTCAGGCATTCCAAGACCAGATTTTTTATCAACACCAACATAAAACGAATTAAGCCATGTTTCTTGAGTTTGCTTAATTAAACCGTAACCTTTATTGTTTATTGTAAAAATTTTTGCAGGTATTTTAAGATGCGAAATTGTTTCTAGCTCTTGAATATTCATTTGCATAGATCCATCACCAATTGTGCAAATAACTCTATTTTTTGGATTTGCATAATAAGCACCCACTAAAGCAGGCATAGAATAACCCATAGGTGAATGATTTAAAGCAGTAAAAATTTTTTGCCCATTTGGCTTAAATGATTGCATTGCCCAGATTAAATTAGCACTTGCGTCAGGTACTAATACGTCATTTTTGCCTGTAAGCTCAGTCAATTTTTGCATGAATACATAAGAATTTACCAAATTTTTTTGACTAGAGTATTTCTTTTCACAAACAGGATATTTTTTCTGCCATTTGATAAAATTTGAAACCCAATCTTTATAGTCTGTTTTAGAGATAGTTTTTTTATTTATTGCAGAAAAAAAATCTTTTAAATCAATATTAATTTTCATGTCAATTTTCAATCCCTTGGTTCTTCTAAGCTCATGGTTATCTATGTCTACAACTATTTTTTTTGCTCTTGGTGCGAAAGATTTTAAATTACTCCCTGTGACTTGTGTAGGTAGTCTAGACCCTAGAACAATTAGTAGATCTGAGTTTTGAATAGCTAAGTTTCCAAATCTAGTAGCCGCTACACCAAATGAACCAGCATTATAATTTTTTTCCCCTGGCAGTGTATCAAGGCATGCCCAAGTAGGTATAAAAGGTAACTTATTTAATTGAATAAACTTTTTTAATTCTTTTTCGGTTTTAGAAACTTTTATTCCATTTCCAAAAACTACTAAAGGTCTTTTGGAATGTTTAATTAAATTGTAAAATTTTTTATAAAAATTAAACTTTTTATTTTTTTTTTTTGGTTTTATAAATTTTTTGAGTTTTTTTGGGTTTATATTCGCTCTTTGTATATCATCTGGTAAGTCCATCAGCACTGGACCAGGTCTACCAGTTGTAGCAATATAAATAAGTTTTTCCAACTCATATCTTATCATATTTTTATTTTTGAGTAGAACTGCATATTTTGTTACTGGTTTTACTAAATCTACAACTTCCATTTCTTGAAAACCGACTTGTCTAATATTTTTATTTTCTCTTAATTGAGAGGTTACTACGGCTCCAGAGAAATGAATTGTTGGAATAGAATCAAAATAAGAGCAAGCAATTCCTTGAATTAAATTTATCATTCCTGGACCACTAGTTGCTGCCGTAAAACCTATTTTGTTATTAAATCTTGAGTAAGCATCTGCAGCTATTGCTGCACCTTGTTCATTTTGAGATGGTATTACATTTAATCCTCTTAATTTAGCACAACTATCCAAAACATGAATTATGTTACCTCCTTGACCAACAAAAATGTGTGAAGAATACTTTTTAATAAACTTAGCTATATAGTCTGAAACTTTCATTTTTAGAGATTTTTATTTTAATTTTTATTAAAACAAACAATATAAAAAAATTGTATTTCTTTTTATAGGTTTAGCAAGTAAATAATAGTTTCTAATGTTTCAAGATTTTCTTCACACTTTAGGTATTATCTTTTCAATATTTCTATATAATAAATTTTACTTTTACTTTCATAAAAAAAAAATCGTATTTTATGATTATTTTATTAAATTTTTATACTACACTATAATTTTCTTTATCTTAATTTATAGTTTTTATGATTATGAAAAGTTAAATATTTATTTTATGCAATCTTTAATTGGATTGTATTTTATTTCCTTCGTTTCAATTTTTTTTACAATTTCTCTAAAAACATATAAAAGTCCAACAGAATTAATTTTTAAATTAGTAAAAAAAAAAATAAGTTTCGATAAATTACACAAATATTTAAAAAAAAAAAAAATAATTTCGTCCAGAATATCTGACTTAAAAAATCAAAAACTTGTTAAAGAAAAAAATGGTTATCTATATTTGTCTCCTTTAGGTTTAAATTTTTGTAGGGTTTATTTTTTTTTAATGAAAGTTCTTAAAATAAAATCCAAGGGATAGTATGTATTTTTTATTTCTAATATTAAATATTTTTTTATATTTATTTTTTTTAAAAATATTTTTAGTTATTTTTGGAAATAAATATATTTTTCCTGTTAGAATTGCAGAACTTTTGAATTTAGTGTTGAATATGTTTATTAACCTAATTTTATCTTTTTATTTTTTCGAAAATTTAATTTTTATTAATATTGTTTTTATTAACTTATGCTTGTTTTTTATATCTTATAGCGTATGTTCTATGATCAGTACTTCCCCTAGAACTAAAATATTACTTGATTTATACAAGTTTAAAAAAATTAATGAGAAAATCTATTTAAAAAAATATTATAATGAAAAAATTGTCTTAATAAATAGAATTAATAGATTATTGACCAATAACGAAATAACCTACACAAAAAATAAATCAATCATAATAAACAATAAAGGTTTTAAACTTTTTTCGTTTGTAGCATTTTGTTTTAATCTAATGAAGAGGCTTTAAATTATAATTTTGTTGACTCTATTTTGCATTATAATTGATAATTTATATATTGTTATTATAAGGCTTGAAACTAAATTAGTAGAAAAAAAAATTTTATATGAGTAACTTGATTAATAAAAATACTGCTAATGAAGACTCACCTAAATCTAGTGATGAATGGTTGAATAAATCAGAAAAGGATAGAATAAATTCGATTGAGGTTAGATTGAGGGAAAACAAAGTTTATGAAAATTTTGAAGTAATTGAGGCTAGTAGAAATGGCAATGTTACTCTTAGAATTGAGGAAAATATATCACCAAATACAAGAGGCCCATTATTGTTAGACTTAGAAAATTTGTTAAAAAATTCTTTAGAAAAATCAATAACTATTTGGCTTGAACCAGTTGGAGATAAAAGTAAGCTAAGAAAATTAAGAGGAATAGAAATTAAACCTGAAAAATAGTATATGAGTGCAGAAAAATTTATTGATAAAAATGCTATAGATACAAAAGAGGGTAGGCTAATAGTAGACTCACATAAACTATCTTACCACTACGATAGAGTACAAGCTTTTTTAAACGGGGAACGAATTGCACCTGTCAGTGTTGACATGGCATTAACAAGAGCCTGTGGAGCAATGTGTTCTTTTTGTTATGCAATGGTTCAAGAGCCCCAAGAAAGATCAGCGATTAAAGTTAAATCTGCTCTTGATTTACTTGATGACTTTGCAGAGATAGGCGTTAGAGCCGTCTCCTTAATTTCTGATGGAGAAAGTACTTTATCAAAGGCATATGTTCCATTTATTCAGCATGCATCAAATATAGGAATAGATGTCGGTAATGCTACTAATGGATGGGAATGGGGTCCAGAAAAAATAGATCAGGTTTTACCTCATCTTACCTGGGTTAGATTTACTTGTGCAGCTGGCACACCCGAGGGCTATTCAAAGATTATGTTTAAAAGTGAAAAACATACAGAAGTTTTTGATAAAGCGATGAGAAATATAAGATACGCAGTTGAATTAAAAAAAAAATTAGGATTAAAAGTTACACTAGGATTGCAGATGGTGCTAATGCCTGAATTTAAAGATGAAATAATTCCATTTGCAAAGTTAGCAGTCGATTTAGGGGTTGATTATGGAGTTATAAAGCACTGCTCAGACGATGAATTTGGAACATTGGGTGTAGACTATTCGAAATATGAGGAAATGTTTCCAACACTTAAAGAAGCTGAAGCATTAAGTAATGAGAGTACCAAAATTACATGTAAATGGGATAAGATAAAAAATAGTGTTTCCACATATAAAAGATTTTACGGCCCACAATTTTTGCTTCAAATTAGTGGTAGCGGCTTGGTTGCGCCAGCTGGTTTATTTTTTAATGCTAGGTATTCGAAATTACATATTGGAAATTATGTTGATGAAAGGTTTAAAGATATTTTTAAATCTGACAGATATTGGAAAATCATGGATTATTTGGCTTCTCCTAATTGGGATTGTCAAACCATGATGGGTACTTTGCCAATTGCTCATTATGTAAATGAGGCATTAGATAATCACATTAAAGGTATTTCTAAAATTGTTCCAAGTTATGGAAGTAAGCCTTTACATCATAACTTTTTATAAAATTGTTGTAAAAAAAATAAAAATTAAAAATTAATTTTTTTTTAAATTTTATTAGTTTTTTTATATTAATCATAACTTTATTAAAATCATTATTCTTGTTTATTTTTCTCAAATTATCTTAAGTACTTGCCTCCCCGGCGTCTACAGATATTCTTATCCATTTTAAAGAGTTTACAATTATTTCAAACAGATCAAATCTTTCTAATAATGTTCCATTAGTAAACATGCCCATTTCAACATTAGAATTTTTTTTTATAAACTTTATACCCTCACCGAGAAAAGGATTTTGTGTTGGCTCACCACCACCAGTCCAATTTATAGCTTTAATGTCAGTTTTCACTAAATCTTTAATTAATTTTTCAAAAGTAATTTTGTCTAGCATGGTTCTATTAAATAATTCTGTGCCTTTGAATTTTTTCAGATGAAGATGTCCAGATACACAGAATGGACAAGAGTGATTACAGGAATTAGAGGTATCTATTTCTACTGTTATTGGGTCATATTTTTTTTCAGATAGAAATTTTTCTACTGTATCTAGATGACATAATATCTTATCTGATGGATTAAATATTTTGCTAATACTAATAAAATTCTTTTCATTTAACTAATAAGTTTTATACATGTACCGAGAAATGAAACAAGATATTAAAGTTTTTGTAATTACCCTTAAAAATAGCAAGAGATTTCATATATTAAAAAAAAGGCTCAAAGAATTAAAAATTGAATATACTCAAATAAACGGAATTAATGGTTTAGAATATTATAAAAAAAAAAAATTATATAATATCTCTGAGCCTAATAAAATCTTTAATAATATTGGAAGGGAAATGTCCCCGTCAGAAATTGGTGCAGCTGCTAGTCATTTAAAAACTTATAATTATATACTCAAAAATAATATAAAACAGGCTATTATAATGGAAGATGACGCATACCCATCCAAAAAGCTTTGTGAATGGATAAAAAATAATGTTAAAACTAAAAATAATGAGATAGTAAGTTTTTATGCATACCCTAGTGGTTTTATTGAAAAAAAATATTGTAGAAAAGTTTTAAAAAATATAGGAATTCATAAAGCTAAAACGCATCTTTTTAATAATTCCTGTTACACGATAAATAATTACACTGCAAAAAGAATTTTAAAGATAACCAAAAGTAAGGTGATAGGTTATGCTGATTGGCCTTTCAACACTTTTAAAGACAAAATAAATTTGTTTGTCACAATACCATTTATGACAATTATAAATGACAGGGGGATATCCTATTTAATAAAAACTAGAAATAAGCTATTAGTAAGTAAGTTTGATATAATAAAAAAATTAATTCCAAAGGTATTATTTAGACCATTAGCTATAATTTTTTATTTATTATTTGTACCTTTTATTTTTAGAAAATATAAAAATTTTAATTTTTATATAGAACATTTTTTTCTTAAAAATTTTTATGCACTATCAAATACTTTTTTTAGAAATTATTTTGACCAGAGAAAAATTTTTTATAATACAAAGTTTTATTTGGGTGATTTAACAAATGAGCAAAAAATTATGGTAAAAAACAAACATTATAAAATATCGTAAAATTAAATATAAAATTTTTATGTTTTTATTAGTAATTATATTCAACTCCACACAAAATATAATTAATTTGTATATAAAAAAAAAAATTAATTCTTATGTTTGTAGTGATCCTGGAAAGAAATTGTTCTTGTTTGTGGATGGAAAAAATTTTTCTAAATTAAATGAAAAAGAATTAAAGATTAATTATTCAAATGGATTTTTGACTGAACTTAGCATTTTTAAATATTTCAAATTAAAAAAAAAAATCTTAAGGTTCTCAAAATGAGATTTATTACCCTGTTAGTTATAGTTTATAGATCTTTTAGCAAAATTGATAAAATTCAATTAAATAAAAAAAATGTTACACTTAACTCAAACAAACAATATTGGAACCTTAAAATTAGTTCAGAAAAAAGTATTGAGATTTTATTAAATACTTATATGTCTAAAGTTAAAGATAAGAAGTTATTAGTCATAATTAAGTAACATTAGAATGAAAGATATTTTCTTTTTATTAAATAAATCCCATAAAAAAAAAATATATTTTTTAGCTATTTTGACTTTATTTTTAGCTTTGTTCGAATTTCTTACCTTTTCTTTGATTGAACCAATTATAAGTATATTTTCAAGCAAAAATATTGATGTAAATTTAAATTTCTTTAAATTTTTTGATTTTAATAAAGAATTAACAAAAAGTTTTATTATTTATTCTTTTTTTATTTTTTTTTTATTAAGATCCATTTTGAGTCTATTGATTAGCTATTTTAAAACAATTTTAAGTAAAGACATTAATGATTATCTGTCCAATAAACTTTATACTTATTATCTTAATAAAGATTATCTATTTTTTTTAAAACAGTCCTCTTCTTTTTTTAATTCAAATATAATTAAGGAAGTTGATAATTTTGCCATGAGATTAATGGATAGTTTGATATATTTACTGACAGATATAGTTATAATTCTTACAATTATTTCGTTTTTAACTATTAGTTATCCACTTGAAACTTTGATTTTATTTTTAATATCTTCAGGAATGTTTCTTATTTACTATCTATTTTTTAGAGCTAGATTAAAAAAATTAGGAATAAATGTCACAAAAAATACATCCTCAAGAATTAAATTTTTAGAAGATAGTTTTTACATAATTCAAAATATAAAATTAGATCAATCTGAAAAATTTTTCATTAAAAAATTTAGAGAATTAACAAATAATACATCTGACTCTACGAGAAAAATAAATTTTATACTAGATGCACCTAAAAGTTTTATAGAAATAACTATGATGGTGGTTATTTTTGCTCTTATATTTTATGTATCACTTTTTTTTGATTTGGATCCAACTAAAATTGTACCCATACTTGGATTATTTGTCTTCGCCTTGTTTAGAATATTGCCATCATTTAATCGAGTACTTTCAGCATTCAATATGTATAAAGCTTATTACGGTTCAATAGCTGTAATAAAAAATCAGTTAATAAATTTTGATAAATTTATGAACGATAAAAAAAATAATAACCAAATGTTAATTTCAAAATCAATTTTTGAAAGTATAGAGTTTAATAAAGTTTCTTTTGGGTATAGTTCAAATAATGAGGTTTTAGATAATATTAGTTTAAATTTAAAAATTGGAGAAATTGTAGGAATTATTGGGGACAATGGCTCAGGAAAAAGTACATTATTAAACATTATGTCAGGCTTGCTAAATCCAACCACTGGAAAAATATTAGTAGACGATACTGATCTAAAAAGTATTTCTGATTCATATAAAAAAAAAATTGGATATGTTACACAAAAAATATATTTGTCAGATGATACAATAAGAAACAATATTATTTTAGGACAAGATGAAAAAAACTTTGACCAAAGTCGATATGAAAAAGCACTAAATTTATCAAAATTAAATGAGGTATTAAAAAAATTTAAGGAAAAAGATAATACTGTTGTGGGAGAAAGAGGCATTATTCTGTCAGGAGGCCAACAGCAAAGAATTGGAATAGCAAGGGCTATATACAAAAAACCACATATTTTAATTTTAGATGAAGCAACTAATGCTCTTGATTTTGAAACAGAAAAAAAAATAATTAATGAAATAACCCAATTAAAAAATGAAACTTTTATAGTTTTAGTATCACATAATAAAAAAATATTTGATAATTGTGATAGGATATTTGAATTAAAATCAAAAAAATTAAATATTATAAAGTAAATAATTTGATTATAATAAATTATTCATTATGACTTTATTGTCAAAAATTTCAGTTATAATTCCTATTTTTAATAGACCAAATATATTAAAAAAAACAATTAGAGTTTTAGTAACTTCAACAATATCAAATGAAATTTTAATATGTGATGGTGGCAGTAATTCAATAACAAAAGTTAAAATAAAAAAAATTATTTCTGAGTTTAATTTTCATCAAATAAGATATTTAGATATAGGTGTTAATAGCCATTCAAAAAAAAGAAACGTAGGAATAAAAAAAGCAAAATCGAAGTATATAATATTTTTAGATGATGATTGTATTCCAGAAAAGAAATTTTTGGAAAATTATTATTTTTTATTTGAAAAGTTTAAAAATAAAAAATATGTTTTATGTGGTTCGGTAATATATCCAAATCCATATAAAAATAAATTTGTGACATTTAGACAGTCCAGACATTTTGTTCAAAAAAATATAAATGATATAAAATTTTTTTTAAGTGCAAAAAATATAACTACCATGAATATGGGATTCAAAAAAAATTTGATTTACTCTAAGAAGATCCTTTTTAATGAAAATTTTAACAAGTATGGTTTCGAAGACTACGAATTTGGATTTAGATTAGTTAAAAATAAAATTAAAATATTAGGATGTAGTCCTAAAATTTTACATATAGATAATAGAAGTTTAAAGCAATACTTAAATAAAATAAAGTTTGTAGGACTTGAGGGAGGTAAATTTTTAACCAAAATAAATAAAGAGGCTTCCCTTGATAATAATTTTATAAAAATACAAAATAATTATTTAATAAATAAATTTTATAGATTTAAAGTATTTTTAAAAATATTAATTTTTTTAGAAAAGATTTTTCTTAAATTTGAAAGTAAAATTCAATTTCCTAATATTTTTTATAGATTTATTATAGTAAACTCATATTTAGTTGGTTATATGATTTCAAAAGATGAGAAAATAAGTGATGATCTTTTGTTTGGTTGGTATAAATAATATTTAAAATGTTTAAAAATAAAATTATTTTAATCACAGGAGGAACAGGTTCTTTCGGTTCCTCTATGGTAAGATTTTTGTTAAAGAAAAAAATTAATTTCAAAGAAATCAGAATTTTGAGTAGAGATGAAAAAAAACAAGATGATCTTAGAAAAGAACTAAATTCAAACAAAGTTAAATTTTTTATTGGAGATGTGAAGGATAAAGATAGTATTGCACAATCAATGTTTGATACTAATTATGTTTTTCACGCAGCAGCTTATAAACAGGTTCCCTCTTGCGAATTTTATCCGTTGGAGGCTATGAAAACTAATGTGCTTGGAACAGAAAACGTAATAAATGCTGCAATTGAAAATGAGGTTAATAAAGTAGTATGTTTAAGCACTGATAAGGCTGTTTATCCAATTAATGCAATGGGAATTTCCAAAGCTTTGATGGAAAAAGTCGTAGTTTCAAAATCAATTTCAGACATTAAAAAACCTGTTGTTTGCGTTACTAGATACGGAAATGTAATGGGATCCAGGGGATCAGTTATCCCATTATTTGTTAAACAAATTCTTTTGAATAAACCAATTACAGTAACTGATTTAAATATGACTAGGTTTATGATGAGCATGGAGAAAGCCTTAGAGCTGGTATTATATGCTTTGAAATATGGAAAAAATGGTGAGATTTTAATAAGAAAAACTCCTGCAGCAAAAATTGAAACTATTGTTAAAGCTCTAAAACATATTTTTAATAAAAAAAATTACCCAATTAAAATAATTGGATACAGACATGGAGAAAAAAAGGATGAATTTTTAATGACTGATGAAGAACTTCAAAAAACAAAAGAAAATAAAAGTTTTTTTTCGGTCAAAAGTGATAGCAGAAATTTAAACTATTCATTATATTTTAATAAGGGAAAAACCATAAAATCAAATATTAAAAGTTATTCTTCTAATAATGTTAAATTACTTAACGTAAAAGAATTAATAAAAGAATTAAAATTAATAAAAATTATCAAAAATAATATTTAGAAATTTTAATGAATATTTTAATAATTGGCTCTGATGGATTTATAGCAAAAAATTTAATTAATCGATTAAAATATTTAAAATGTAATTTAATTTATTACTTAAAAAATGATGGACTGGAAAATTTAAAAAAAAAAATATTTAAGTCAGATATAATCTTCTATTTAGCCGGAGTTAATAGAGTTAAAAATGATAAAGATTACAAAAAAAATATTGAACTAACAAAAGATATTATTAACATTTTAAAATTAACAAAAAAAAGAAAAAAAATAATTTTCTCGTCTTCTATTCAGGCTAATAGAAAAAATCCTTATGGTGAATCAAAAAAAAATAGTGAAAAACTTATATTAAAAATTAATAAAAAAAAAAATTTAAAAACCTTAATTTTCAGATTACCAAATATTTTTGGAAAGTGGTCTAAACCCAATTATAATTCAGTTGTAGCAACTTTCTCTTATAATTTAGCTAGAAAAAGAAAAATAAAAATAAATTCAAATAAGAAAATAAAGCTAGTTTATATTGATGATTTAATCGAAGAGTTTATATCAGCAATCACGGAAAAAAAATCTTCTACTTTTAGATATCCTAAAAACACTTTCGAAATTACTTTAAAACAATTAGCTAATATTCTCAAAAGTTTTAAGGATCCTGTTCATAATACAGATTTTAATTTTGATAGTAAATTAGTTAAATATTTATATTCAACATATCTAAGTTACGTTCCTAATAAAAAAATATCATCATTATTAAAATTACATTCAGATGAAAGAGGAAATTTTATTGAACTTTTCAAAAACAAGAACGCAGGCCAGATATCGTTTTTTACAATAAAACCAAAAAAAGTAAGAGGAAATCATTTTCATAATACTAAAACAGAAAAATTTTTAATTTTAAGTGGCTCTGCTAAAGTTAATTTTTTAAACATTTCTGATAAAAAAAAAATTTTCATTAAGAATTAACGAAAAGAGTCCAAAAATTTTTATAACTAAGCCTGGATATGCTCACAATATTGAAAATACAAGCAACAAAGATGCAAAATTTATTGTTTGGAGTAATGAAATATTTGATAAAAACAAACCTGACACATATAAGTATAAAATTTAAACATGAAAATTCTGACTGTATTAGGAACTAGGCCAGAAATAATTAGGCTTTCAGAAATAATTAAAAAATTAGATAAAAACTTTGAACATATATTAGTAAATACTGGGCAAAATTTTGATATAAATCTAAATAAGATTTTTTTTTCTCAATTTAAATTGAATAAACCAAAGTATAATTTAAAATGTAGAAATGTTTCAGTTGCAATTTTTTTAGCTGAATTATTTTTAAAAATAGAGAGAGTTATTAAAAAAGAAAGACCTAATGCTATTTTAGTATTAGGAGATACAAATAGCGCATTATCTACAATAGTTGGAAAAAAATATAAAATTCCTATTTTCCATATTGAAGCTGGCAACAGATGTTTTGATGAAAGAGTACCTGAGGAAATAAATAGAAAAATAGTAGATCATATTTCTGATATAAATTTAACTTACAGTGATTACGCTACTCAAAATTTAGTTAATGAGGGGCTTCATAAAGATAGAATAATAAAAATTGGTAGTCCACTATTAGAAGTATTTGAGGAAAATAATAAGCAAATTGAAAAATCGGATATTTTAAAAAAACTTAAAATAAAAAAGGGTAAGTATATTTTAGCAAGTATTCACCGAGAAGAAAATATAGAGGATGAAAAAAATTTAAATGAAATTTTTAAATCATTTTTATATTTTATAAATAAATATAAGCTACCAATAATATTTTCAACTCACCCTAGAACAAAAAAAATTATATCAAAAATAAAAAAAATTAAATCTAACAAAATTATATTTTCAAAGCCGTTTGGTTATTTTGAATTTATAAAATTAATGAAAAATTCTAAGTTTATTTTATCTGATAGTGGAAGCATATCAGAGGAAACCTCAATTCTTGGGTTACCCTCTGTAAATATAAGAAACGTGAATGAAAGACAAGAGTCAATGGAAGTAGGAACTGTAATTATGAGCGGATTAAAAAAAAGTAATATAATAAGTTCGGTAAAAATTATGCTAAAGAAACGCAATAGAAAAAAATTAATATATCCCGATTATTCATTTACAGATGTGTCTTCAACTGTTGTAAATATATTACAAAGTTATACTCACTATATAATGTCAAAAACATGGTATAAATAATTTAAGTGAGAATTTTAATTGTATCACAATATTTTTGGCCTGAAAATTTTAGAGTAAATAATATTGCTAAATTTTTAATTTCAAAAGGGTATAGCGTAGATATACTAACAGGTTATCCTAATTATCCAGAGGGAAAAATTTTTAAAAATTATAAGAATAACCCAAATAATTTTAAAAATTATTATGGATCAAACGTTTTTAGAATACCTGTCTGGCTAAGAAGAAAATCAAAAAAATTTGATCTTTTTCTAAATTATTTAACTTTTATATTATCCTCCATCTTATTTGGTAGTTTTAAACTGCGAAAAAAAAAATATGATATTATTTTTACTTTTGCAACAAGTCCGATAACGGTTGCATTAGTGTCTATATTTTTTTCCAAATTGAAAAATGCAAAAAGTATTTTATGGGTATTAGATTTGTGGCCAGATATTTTAGAAGAACTTCAAATTGTTAAAAACAAATTTATTCTTAAAATATTAAGAAGAACCGTTTATTTTATATACAAAAATACAGACTATATTCTTGCCCAGTCAAAAAGTTTTAAGCAACTTATTCAAAGTAACTATAAAGTAAATAAAATTGAATACTTCCCAGCATGGTCGGAAGAAATTAAAACAAAAAATACTGAAAATTTAATTAGGTTTAGTGAAGATAAGTCTAAACTTAAAATTTATTTCACAGGAAATATTGGTGAAGCTCAAAATTTTGAAAATATTATGGTTGCTGCCAATATGCTAAAAGATAATAAAGATATAGAATGGAAAATTATAGGGACTGGAAGAAATATAGAAAATATAAAAAAATATAAGGATATTAATAAAATAAAAAATTTACAATTTTTAGGAGCCAAGCCTTTAAATGAAATTGGTTATTACCATGGATTGGCTGATATACTTTTGGTTTCTCTTAAACCAGGAAAAGCACTTTCTTCTACAATTCCTGGTAAAGTTCAAACATACCTTAATTCTAATAAATTTATTTTAGGATTTATTGAAGGTGAAGCAAAAAAGATTATTGAAGAGTCTAAATGTGGTGAGGTAGTTAATCCTAATTCACCTGCAGAACTTGCTAAAAAAATCATATATTTAAATAAAAATAGATCAATAATAGAAAAAGTTTTTTTAGAAAAAAGAGGTGAAAATTACCTTCAAAAAAATTTTAATAAAGATGATATTTTTAAAAATTTAAACTTTTATATTGAAGATGCTTATAGATCTATTGAAAAAATTAAATTGATTAAAAGTCCTAAATCTATTCCTTGGAAAAGTAATTTTACATTATCAGGATTGAATTTAGCTTTTTTAGGTTATTACACAAAAGGTACAATTAAACTTCATTCGGATTTATATCATTGGTCGGATGGAATTTTTTTTAAAAGATTTTTTAACAGGATGACAAAAAAATATGCAGGTAGAGATTTAGTTGATCAAATTGAATTAATAGATAGCATAGAAAAGGTTTATGTCTTTGGATCTTTACCACCAATATCTTTAAATTATCTTAAGCAAAAATTTGTTAGAGAAGTAATTCATATCGATCTACCTCATGATAATGTTGAAAATTTATATAAAAATTATTGTAATTTTAAATTTAGTGAAAAAGATTTTATAATTTTAACGCTACCAACGCCTAAACAAGAGCAATTTGCTGAGTTTATAAGAAAAGATAATAATAATTATAAAATAATTTGTGTCGGTGGGGCTGTAGTGATGGCATCAGGTGAGGAGAGATCAATGCCTGAATTTTTCGAGAAAACAGGTACTGAATTTATCTGGAGACTTCGAACGGACACAAAAAGAAGAATACGAAGATTATTGTCTTCTTTCACATATTATATTTTGGGAGAAATTAGTTTTAAATTTAAGAAAATAAAAAAAGAATTCATAGAGAATGAGTAAGAAAAATCTTACGATATTCGCCTCAGATCTAAATGAAAATACTGGTGAAGGAATTCTAGGTAGAACATTTATTAAAAAATTATCTTTAAAATACGATAAAGCAATTATTGATATTATTACCCCAAATCAAAAATTTATATTCAAAGGAAATTTTAATATAATTAGAAACAGAAGTAAAAATAATATTTTTCACAAATATTTTGATCCAATTATTGGTGCCTTGAAATTGAGATTTATAAAAAAAAAAAACATTGTTTTTATAAATTATCTACCTTTATGGAATTTTTTGATTTTTTTAATTTTACCAAAGTATACAATTTTGGGACCAATAACTGGTACCAAAGTTGTGAAAGATAAAGAATTTATCTACAAATTAACTCGAAAATATTTTTTTCCATTATTTTTTAATATTAGCTTAACTATAATTAATAAAAAATTTAAGAAAATAATTTTTTCTACAAATCTTTTAAAAGAAAATTTTTATAAAATTAAAAGCAAATTTCTATCAAATTATATTTTAGATTCTTTTAAAGTTTATAAAAATAAGAATGAAACCAGAATTTACAAAAAGTATGATTTAATTTTTTATTACAGAAATCATAAGAATAAATTTAATAATGAATTGATTAAAATTATCGATGCATTAAGTAAAACTAAAAAAATTTGCATTATTGGCGATAAATTTTTATCTTTTTCTAAAAATATATTTAATTTTGGATATATCCCAAGAAAAAAGGTTCATAAAATTATGCAGAAAACTAGATTTGCCATATGTGGACAAGAAAATTTATACTCATTTTTTGCTGTTGATGCATACAATCATGGATGTCAATCGATATTAGATAATCAACTTAAAACTTTTCAATTTGCAAAAAGTAAAAATTTTCATTTTATAGATTATAAATACTCAGAAAAAAATTTAAAAAAAATTTTAAAAATTTTAAATAAAAATAAATTTCACAAAGACTTAAAATTTAAGCGAAAAATATTAAAAAAAAAAAAAAATATGAATGATTTTATAAACCTTTATTGATAATAGAAATTCTAGAGCTTAGAACATAATAACTTGTGATCAAAATACAAAAGTCAATACCAAAAACTGTAAAACCGTTTTCAAAAAAAGATCTCATTACAATGTAACAGAAAATACTAAAGCAACTAATTAAGAAAAAATCTTTTGTTTTATTGATAAAAATTTTTTTTAAACACTTTAAAAATAATAAAAAAAGTGAAACATAAATTAATAAAATAGATATAAAACCTATAATTCCCCCCGAAATACTTGAATAAACTATTGCATTGGATGAATTATTTCCCCAAATTGCCTCCATATAACTTTTTGCTAGTAAAGTTAACATATATCTATCACCTTGAGGTCCGTAGCCAAAAATTTTCTTTTCTTTTATCAGGTTTTCTATAGATTTTGTCCAAGTCTCTATTCTTCCTGATGAAACGCTGTATACATATTTATTCTCTTTAATATCATTATTATTAATTAAATTTTTGTGTTCTAATGATTTAGATTTGTTTTTTTCAGGGCTCAATAGATTTTCGAAAGTAATTTTCATTCTATTTTGATCGGCTCTATATTTACCAATTTTTTGGCTATCAACGTAGCTCAATAAGCTAAAAGGTATTGAAATAAATAAAATTATAATAATAATTTTTTTAGAAAAATTTATATTTGGTAAACACAAATAAAATAAAAATAAAAAAAAGAAACCAACTAACGACCCTCTGGTTTGTGAAAATATAATTAAAATTGAAATAAAAAGAAGCACAATTAAATTTAATAAATATGATCTTTTCTTTATATTTTTTAACTCATTATAAAAAAAATAAAACATGAATATTATCAATATCATTCTAGACCATCCAGTAATTCTTGGAGCAGGTTGATCAAAATATTTAGTATCAGGACTCAAAGCTTGATTATAATATAAAAACATACTTTCTGTTTTAGTGAGATCAATTATTATTTGATAAAAAATAAATATAGAAATTAAGCAAATAAATGAAAAAAAAATTATTTTGAATATCAATATTTTATTTTTATCCTGTTGGTAAATATATGAGAAAATCAAAATTGTTGTTATATAGCAAACAAGTAAATTTATGTTATCCATTAATTGAGGCCCATGAAGCATCTGCTTTTCACTATTTAAATTAGGTCCTTCGATTATTAGACCTTTAAATAATAATGACTGAAATAAATCATTTCCATGAAATATAAAAAGATGAACTAAATAATAAAAAGAGATAAATAGTAAATTTAAAGAAAATAAATTGTAATGAATTTTCCTAAAAGATATTTTTAATATAATAGGCAAAAGTATAAGAGGTAAAGTCCATCTTAAAGAATTGATTAAATTTATGAAAAAACTCTCAAGACTGTGCAAATTATAAAAAAGATTAGTTACAGAGTAAAATCCAGAATTGATTGATAGTAAAATTATGATCCAGCTTAAAACAACTATTATAAAGTTTTTTCTACTATTAGTATTCATTATTACAACTTTGTTTCATGAAGAATAACTTTAGATTAAAATTTGTAACTTTTTTTTAAATCTAATGTTATAAATAAATTTGTATTATCACAAAATATTTTAAATTAAATGATTAAAAGCTATGATTTAAAGGACAAATTAAGTTTTAATAAATTATTTTTTCTATTTTTTGCATTTTCTTTAGTTTCAGGACCATTAATTCCTGAAATATTAATTTTGTTACTAATAATTAATTTTATTTGCCAAAATAAAACTAGCTTATTAATTTCTAAAAATCTAAGAACAATATTTATTTTTCTAATTTCTTTTTATTTATATCTTAATTTAAATACACTTTTATTTTCTTTCGACTTTAAAATATCATTAAAATCAACATTACCTTACTTAAGGTTAATACTTTTTTGTTTTATAATATCTGTAATTTTAAAATCTGAAGATAGTAAAAGAATAATCAACTATTTTATATTTAGTTTTTTGTTATTATTATTAATTTTATTATTTGACTCAATTGTTCAACTAAATACAGGACAAAATATTCTTGGTCATAGATATTTCAGTGGAAGAATTACAAGTTTGTTCAATGAAGAACAAATATTAGGGAGTTTTGTTGTTAAAATTTTGCCAATAATATTGAGTTTTTTATACATCATAGAATTAAAAAATAAAAAATATTTAAAAATATTATTTATATTTTTAACTTTTATTTTAATTCTTTTAAGCTCTGAAAGAATTGCACTAGTTCAATATATTTTTATCGTTTTTTTAATTATTTTTATAGATACAAAAAACTTAAAAACTTTTTTTTCTTCCTTAATTATATTCTTATCACTTATTATTATTGCGTTAAACCTATATGCTCCTGGCATGAAGAGAATAAAAGATGCAACATTAGAACAGTTTAATTCCAGCACAACATTTTTAGCTCCAAGCTATCGACACGAGTTGCATTACCACAATGCTATTTTAATGTTTTTAGATAAGCCTATTTTTGGAAACGGTATTAAATCGTTCAGGTATATATGTAGTAATTATGACAACTTAGTTCAAGATAAAATAAATACTGATAAGGCCATCTATGCACCATATGATGGAATAGCTACTCAAGTAGAAAATTATAATGATGAGAATTTTGATGTTATAAAGTTTCAAAAAAAACCTAAATCAAAAAACAGTATCGATGAATATACTATTTTTCATTATAATAATTTATATAAAAAATTTAATTCGAAAATTAATTCTAAGAATTTAATTAAAAAAGATGAATTTTTATTAGCTTCATTTGAATATCCAAGCGGTTGCAATACTCACCCACATAATTATTTTTTACAATTTTTATCAGAGTTAGGATCTATTGGTTTTGTTTTTTATGTAATTTCATTTCTGTTTATCCTCATAAAATTTTTTAAAATAATTTTAAAAAAATGCTTAAGAAATAAAATTAATAATCTTCAAAAAAGTGTCTATATAATTAGTGGATCAATTTTAATTGAATTAATGCCATTAATTCCAAGTGGAAATTTTTTTAATAATTGGCTGAGTATGATTTTTTACTTTAAATTAGGTTTACTTTTATTTTTTTTAGAAAAATCTTATAATAAGAAAGATTATGTCTAATTTGGTATTTTTTCTCTCATTTATATTAATATTAAATTTTTTTATAATTATAAAAATAAATTTTTTATCAGAACTCTTAAATATTGTTGATAAACCAGATGGTATTTTAAAAAAACATAAAAAAAAAGTTTTTTTAATGGGTGGACCAATAATTTTTTTAAATCTAACCTTGGTATTTTTATTCACTATATTTGATAATAATTTTAATGAATATTTTTTTTATTTTAATTCCTATAACCAATTTATAATCTTTTACTTTTTATCCACTTGTTTTTTTTTAATAGGTCTTATAGATGATAAATACAAAATTAATCCAAATATAAAATTTAGTATTTTTATTGTATTTCTATCTATCTTAATCTTTTTAGATAGTAATATATTATTAGATAGAATTTTTATTTTCAACACTACCATATCAATTGAAAATTATTTTTTTTCAGGTTTTTTTACGATTTTTTGTTTTTTAGCATTTATTAATGCTTTTAATTTTTTTGATGGTATCAATTTACAGGCTGGATTGTATTCGATTTTTTTGATCTTAGTGTTTTTATTTAAAAACTTTTTAATATTGTTTTGGTTAACATTGATTTTATCTATTGTATTTTATTTGTATTTGAATTTAAAAAATCATTCGTTTTTAGGTGATAGTGGATCTTTATTAATATCTTTTATTTTCAGTTACTTTTTTGTTTTTGGTCACAACAATCAAGAACTCTTTACTGCCGATGAAATATTTCTTGTGATGATGTTGCCAGGTTTGGACATGTGCAGATTAACTATAGAAAGATTTTTAAAGAGGAAAAGTCCATTATTTGGAGATAGGATGCACATTCATCATTTAGTAGAAAAAAAATATAACTCTAGTATCGCACCTATAATAACAGTTGTATTGTGTTGTACTCCTTTTATTTTTTACCTAGTATTTAGTGGATCTTTTGTAATTATTCTTTTATTCATTACACTATATATTCTTTACATAGCACATTTAAAAAAAAAAAATATTTAAGTTATCTAATATTAAATTTATTTAAAACTTTTAGTAATAATTCTCTTGTCTTATCCTCGTAACCATTTGATGATTTTATTCTAATATCAATCCTTTCTTTTAAAGAAAAAAAACCATTTCCAAAATTTTTATTGCAGCAATGAGGCATATGCCATAGAGACAAATTTAAGATGATCAAAACTATTATTATACTATTACCTATTAATGAAGTTTCTTTAAGTTTAAAATTGAAAAACTTAATTAAAATAAAAGAATTAAAAATAAAATAAATATTTAAATATCTTCCCCAATCGTTGACGATTACAAATAATAAACAAAGCATCAAAATTTGAAATACATTGAAAATAAAAAAATATAAAATTTTATTTTTTTCACTTGTAATATTAACTAATGAAAAAATTATTAGAATAGAAAAAACAAAAATTAGATAATAAAAAATATAATTATAATAATTATAATTTTTAGCATGATTTATGGTATATGAAATTACCTCAAAAAATTCTAGGACTGCAAGATTGATAGGCCCATGACATACAATTTCATTAATATTATATGAAATAATTTTATCACAAATCATTTTAGGTGTATTTGGGTCAAGAGAAGCAGAGCTATAAATAATTATTAACAAACCTAATAAACAACCAAATATAAAAAATAATTCACTTTTACAAAAATGATAAATATCTTTTTTTTTTGGTAAAATTAGAAATTTGATAAACAAAGGAAAAAACATATAAAAAAAAACTAATTCATGAGTAAGTGCAAGAAATAAACCAACTAGAAAAAATATTAAAAAGTGATGTTTTTGTGAAAAGCTAAGTTCATTATTAATTTTATAAATATAAAATGTAAAAAAAAACAAAAAATAATATTTCTTTTCTTCCAATGGTTAATGGATCATAAAAATTAAAAAGAAAAGTTAAAGGTGATAATATTAATAATAAGTAAATTAAATTAATTTTAGATTGTTTGATTATTTTAATTGTTAGAAAAAAAAAAATAAAAGCGAATAACGCGATTAAAATGAATAAAATAATTAATATTTGAAAATTAAATTTATCAGCAAACCAAAAGAATATTTCTCCAAATAAGCCTCTTCTAACTATCCCATTTTCATAATTAATAAACCAATCTCCAACAATAAATGGATTAGTTCTTTGAATGATTCTGTAAAGAAAAAAACAATAATTTAAATACAGAAAAATAAAAAAAATATAAAGAAAATTATTTATATTAAATATTTGTCTCACAAATTAATTTGTAAATATACACTAACATTATATTATTTATTTTGAAAATAGAGAGTAATTTAATGTCGATGTTTTTTTATAAAAGTTTAATCATAATACCAACAAAAGATAGATGTAGAGAGATAAAAAATTCATTAATAAGACTTAAAAAATTAAAAATTAATTCTAAAAATATAGTTGTAATTGATAGTTCAAATAAAAAAAATTTTTTAAAAAATAAAAACTTTTATTTAAAAATAAAAAATAATTTTTTAAATTCAACACCATCAATTTCAAAACAAAGAAATTTAGGATTAAAGTTTGCTCAAAAAAAATACTTTGATTACATAATTTTTTTAGATGATGACATAAATATTAGTAGAAATTCATTTTTAGAAATGAACAAAGCAATACTCAAATATAAAAAATTAAAGATTAAGTTTTATAGTTTCAATCAAATCAATAATACAAAAGAAAATTTTTTTGAAAAAATTAAAAAAAATAAAATTATCAAATTGCTAGGTCTTTATCATAACAAAAAGGGTAAAATACTCAAAAGTGGATTTCAAACCAAAATTAATGATATAAGAAAAGATACAGTTACTGAATGGATTTCCTTTGCGGCAACGGTTTGTAAATATGAAGATATAGTAAATCAAAAATTTGATGAAGAATTTAGTAATTATAGTTATTTAGAAGATTTGGATTTTTCGATAATGCTGAAACAAAAATTTATGGTAATCTCCAAGGCAACTTATAATCATGAAAAAATTATAGAGAGAACATCTTTTAGTTTTGGTTTAGTAGAAATTAAAAATCGTCATCAAATTATTTTGAAACATAATCTAAATAAAATATCGTTTTATAAAATGATAATTTTGAAAATTTCACTAAATTTTTTATTCTCTTTTATTAAAAATATTTCTTTTTTTAAAAGATTTTCTGGAAATATAGTTGGATTAATCTATATCATATTTTTTCGTTAAAATCTTTAAATGAAAAAAATTTTAATAGTTGAAACATATTACGAAGGTCATTATCTAACTGGTTACATAAAATATATTCTAAGATCCTTAAAGAATAAAAAATTTATTATCACAATATTGACTTCAGAAAATACACTTAAATACGGAAAAGGAGCTATAGAAATTTTGAAGAAAGAAAAAGTTAAGTTTAAAATTTTAACTACAAATTTTGATACTAATGCAACATTTTTCGGGAGTAATCTTTATTTAAATCAAATAATTAACTATAATAAAATAAAAAAATTTTTAAAAAAAAATCCGAATTTAAAATATGATGTTGTTTGTTTTACATCCTTACAGCGTTTTTTAATACCATTGAGTTTATTTGGAAACCCTTTTAAAAATACTCCTATCTTAGGTGTCTTTTTGGCTGCAAAATTTCACTTGAAGTATTTTGGAATAAATCAAAGAGGAAGTTTTGATTTTCTTTATAATTTTTTGTTTCAACTACTTGTTAAAAAAGATTTTATTAAATACGTTATAATCAACGATTATTTGCTAGAAAAATATTTGAAAAAAATTAAAAAACCTATTTTTAAAAAAATATTTTTTTTACATGACCCCAAAGAAACACGTTTTAAATATAATAAATATAAAATTAGAAAATCATTTCATTTATCCACAAAACATAAATATTTATTATTATATGGTGCTTTAATTGATTCAAAAGGTATACAAGAATTATTTAAAATCATAAAATCCAAAAATATTAATAAAAACCTGAGATTAATAATTGCAGGTAAACAATTTGCAAAAATAAAGCATTTTTTAAATTCAGATATAACATTAAAGATAATTAAGCAAAAAAAAATAACAATATTTGATGGTTGGCAAAGTGAAAAAATGGAAGCAAAATTATTATCAATATCTGATATTGTTTGGATAGCTTATAGAAACTATTCATCACCGAGTGGAGTATTATATCAAGCTGCTTCTCTTGGACTACCTGTTATAGTTTCAAATGATGGCATGATTAATAAACTTATCAAAAAATATAATTTTGGGATCTCGATTGATATTAATAATCCCAGTACTTCAGCAAAGAAAATTTCAACATTTTTCAATAATAAAATATACAAAAATTATTCTAAAAATATTAAAAAATTTTATAAAATTTCAAAACCAAATAATTGGACAAATGGTTTCTCAAAAATTATTAGTAAACTTTAAATTATTAATTAATTTTCTTTAGTTTTATCATTAAATGCTCACCAATATTTTTCTTCAATTGGTTCATAATTTTTTTTGGCATAAACTCAAAATGTTTAATTTTGATATATTTATTTTTTTTATAAGGTAAAATTTCATATTGAAATATAAAATCTTGATACTGTTCAACAATTTTAAATTTATTTCTAGTTAATGTTTTTAAAATTTCATTATCGACTTTGTAAACAACAGGACATCCTTTTTGACTTTCGTATCTAAAATTAGTTACTTCAAGTAAATAATTTTTGTATGAATTTTTAGCATAAAGCATAATTTTAATTTCTGTTTTCTTATTTGATATTTTATGGATGCTATTAAAAGCGTTATTCATATTGTTTGTATGGTGAATTACTCCAAATGAGTATATTAAGTCTAATTTGATATTGTTTCTTTTTATATATTTAAAAACTTTGGATAAATTTTCACAATTATCTTTCAAAAAAATCGGTTTTTTTTTATTCAAATTATAGCAAGAAACTCTACTCTCACAAATTTTAATTGATCTGTCAGATAAATCTATTCCAATATAATTTGCTCCATGCCTGATAAACTCTATAGCATCGGTACCAATTCCACACCCAATTTCAAGTACATTTTTCCCTTTATATTTTTTAAAATTAGCAAATTTGGGAATATGATCTTCAACAAAATATTTTTTTTTTTTAATTTCATCAAAATACTCTTTACTCAAAAATTTTTTTTGAGAGTGATTTACATTACAAGGCTCTTTGTCCCAATATTTTTCAATTTTCTTCAACATATGAATTTATTATTTTACTGATAATAAAAATCAATTGAAATGTTTTTTAAAAATGATATTCAATCCTAATGTCAAAATTTTTAGTCTGCGGTGCAGGGGGATTTATAGGAGGTTATCTAGTAAAATCCCTAATTGATGAAGGTCATGAGGTAGTTTGTGCCGACGTTAAACCATTAGAATATTGGTTTCAAAACTTTGATAAATGTCAAAATTATTCATTGGATTTAAAAGAAATTGAAAATTGCGAAAAAGTAAGCATAGGAGTTGATTATGTTTACAACATGGCATGTAATATGGGTGGGATGGGTTTTATAGAAAATAATAAAGCTGAATGCATGCTATCTGTACTCATTAATACAAATATGCTTAGAGCTTGTAAAAAAAATAATGTAAAAAAATATTTTTTTTCGTCTAGTGCATGTGTTTATAATGGACAAAAACAAAACGAGGCTTTTATACCAGGGTTGAAAGAAGATGATGCATATCCTGCTGAGCCTGAAGATGGATATGGTTGGGAAAAACTTTTTAGTGAAAGGATGTGCAGACATTTTTCTGAAGATTTCAACTTAGAAACACGTTGTATTAGGTATCATAATGTTTACGGACCCTTAGGTACTTATGATGGAGGAAGAGAAAAGGCGCCTGCAGCTATATGCAGAAAAATTGCAAAGGCAAAAATTAATAACGAAAAATCAATTGAAGTTTGGGGAGATGGTGAGCAAACTAGAAGTTTTATGTTTATTGATGATTGTATTTTTGGTACAAAAAAAATTTTTAATTCAAATTTGAGAGAGGTTTATAATCTTGGAAGTAGTGAGCAAGTATCTATTAATCAAATGATAGAAATGGTGGAAAAAATTTCTGATTATAAGGTTGAAAGACAATATTTATTGGATAAACCAAAGGGAGTAAGAGGAAGGTCTAGTGATAATACAAAAATTCTCTCTGATCTAAGTTGGGAACCGAGAATTAAATTGTATGAGGGCCTTGAAAAAACGTATTCTTGGATTTACCAAAGTATAAAAAACCCCACAAATACTCAAAAATTTATATCTTCTTATTAAATTACAAAAACTCTTTACTTTACATTTTAAGTTTAAAAATGTAGAAAATCTTGCCTGGTAATTATTGCGAAAGTGTTACACCCGATCCCATTCCGAACTCGGAAGTTAAGCCTTTCAGCGCCGATGGTACTTTGTCTTAAGATATGGGAGAGTAG
>MDTG01247513.1_pt1 | contig 28074 bp, 30 predicted proteins | sample 811421 | NCBI WGS metagenome assembly MDTG01 (sample SAMN05326645, study PRJNA326480) | marine metagenome | isolation source: seawater | place: Pacific Ocean: South East | collected 2011
GTGGAATTGGTAGACACAAGGGACTTAAAATCCCTCGCTAGCAATAGCGTGCCGGTTCAAGTCCGGCTCCGGGTACCAATGGACATAATTTATGCAAAATCAAATAAATAACCTTAAAACAGATTCTATGAATCTAATTGATATTTTTAAAATTATTTTTCAAGATATTAAGTTAATTTTGATCATATCAATATCGTTTACAATAATTAGTTTATTCTTTATATTGCAAGTACAAGATGTTTATAAGTCAAGCACTCAATTAGTAATATCAAAAAATATTCAAACTAATTCCTCGAATGGAATAGCTAGTCAATACTCTGGTATAGCATCTCTTGCAGGATTTAATATATCTGGGGGGGCCGATCAGTCTGATTTTGTTCAAGCTAGAATTAACTCAAGAGACTTTTTTTATAAATTATTGGATGATAATCAAATTCTTCCATACATGTTTGCTGCTGATAGCTTTGACAAAGAAAATCAAAAATTGATTTTTAATGAAAATATTTATAACACAAAGTCTGGCGAGTGGGTTACAGATAAACCTACAAAAGAGCAGGCATATGAATATTTTCACAATAATATGCTATGGATTAGAAAACAAGGAGATACGAAGTATATAAATATGACTATAAAACATATTTCACCTTTATTTGCTGAGAGAATGTTATCTATAATAGTCAATCAAATAAATAAAATAACAAGAGAAGATGATTTTCAAAAGTCCAAAATAGCACTTGATTACTATAAAACAACTTTAGCTAATACAACAATCAAGGAAGTAAGATCAACTATATCAAATCTAATAGAAAATCAAATTCAAACACAGATGCTATCACTCACTAAAGAAGATTATATTGTTGAATATATTGACAAACCTTTCATACCAGAATTTCCAGATAATTTATCCAAAAAATTAATGACACTCTTAAGTTTTGTAATGGGAATTTTTTTTGGAGCTTTATTTAGCTTAACGAGAGCTTTCTTCAAAAGCAACTCTTAATGATCTATAGAACATTATGAATATCCTAATTACAGGTGGGGCAGGTTTTATAGGAACAAATTTATGTCATTATTTGATTAATTATACTAGTCATAATATTCATGTTATAGATTCTCTAACTTATGCAGGTAATATAATTTCTCTTGATGGTATATCAGACAACAAAAGATTTAAGTTCTCTCATGTTGATATTATTGAAAAAGAAAAAATTAAAGACATATTTAAAAAATTTATGCCTGATGCTGTCATGCATTTGGCTGCTGAATCTCATGTTGATAGATCAATTCATTCATATAATGATTTTATAAAAACTAATATTTTAGGAACTGTTAATTTGCTCGAGATATCTTATGCATATTGGGAATCGCTTGAGCTCCATAAAAAAAATGAATTTAAATTTCATCATATTTCTACTGATGAGGTTTATGGAAGTCTTGGCAAGGATGGGTATTTTAAAGAGACCACACCTTATGATCCTAGCTCACCATATTCTGCTTCAAAAGCCTCTTCAGATCATTTTGTAAGAGTTTGGAATAGAACCTATGGACTGCCAACAATTATTACAAATTGCTCAAATAATTACGGACCATATCAAAATAAAGAAAAACTTATACCCATGATCATATCAAATGCTCTGCATGGAAAAGAAATAACTATCTATGGTGATGGAAATAACATTAGAGACTGGTTATATGTTGATGATCATGTTGAAGCTTTATATACAGTTCTTTTAAATTCTGATTCTGGAAAAACTTATAATATTGGCGGTAATTATGAAATGACAAATAATCAAGTAGTTCAAAAAATATGTGAGTTACTTGAGTTAAGTATATCAGCTGACGATAGATCACATAAATTTATTGATTTAATAAAGTACACATCTGATAGAAAAGGCCATGACAAAAGGTATGCAATTGACTCGACGTTATTGAAAAAAGAATTGGAATGGCAACCAAGAGAAACTTTTGATACTGGCATAAAAAAAACAATCGAGTGGTATCTCAATAATATGGATTGGGTAAATAAAACTTCTAAAAATTAATGAATACTTCAGTCAAAAGAAAAGGAATTATTTTAGCTGGTGGATCTGGAACAAGACTGCATCCCATGACAATTTCAGTAAGCAAACAGTTAATACCAATTTATGATAAGCCCATGATTTACTATCCATTATCCACTTTAATGCAAGCTGGAATAAGAGATATTTTAATAATCTCAACCCCTCATGATATGCCTAATTATCAAAAACTTTTACAAGATGGATCTCAATGGGGACTTAACTTTTCGTATCAAATTCAGGATCAACCAAATGGACTAGCCCAAGCATTTGTAATTGGTGAGTCTTTTATAGGCGGTAATAATTGTGCATTAATACTTGGAGATAATATTTTTTTTGGTCAATCTCTTCAAGAAATTCTATCTGAGGCTGCAAATAAAGATTTAGGCGCATCAATTTTTGCATACAAAGTTTCCAACCCAAGACATTACGGTATTGTTGAATTTGGTGAAGATAATGATGTTATATCAATTGAAGAAAAGCCTATTTCTCCAAAATCAAGCTATGCAATTCCAGGTTTATATTTTTACGATAATTCAGTTGTTGATATTGCAAAAGACTTAAAGCCATCTTCAAGAGGAGAATATGAAATAACGGATGTTAACATTAGGTACCTTGAGAATAGGCAATTAAAAGTAAATATTCTTGATAGAGGAACAGCATGGCTGGATGCAGGAACACCAAGCTCTCTTCTTGAGGCAGGTCAATTAATTGAGGCAATTGAAAAAAGACAAGGTTTAAAAATTGCCTGTCCAGAAGAAATTGCATGGGGATTGGGTTATATATCCGATGATGAACTATTACTTATAGCTAATGATTTTAGTAACAGTAGTTATGGAAGATATTTAAAATCAATTTTGGAGAACTAGCTTGAATATTGAAAAAACAATCTTACCAGGCGTGATAATTATTAATACAGATATATATCAAGATAATAGGGGTTTTTTTGTTGAGAATTATCATAAAGAAAAGTACGACACTTTTAAAATACCAGGTTTAAATTTAAATTTTGTGCAGGACAACCATTCTTTTTCTAAGAAAAATGTCTTAAGAGGTTTGCATTTTCAACTTGAAAGACCTCAGGGAAAATTAGTATCGGTAATTGATGGAGAAGTTTTTGATGTTGTCGCTGATGTTAATCCAAATTCCAAGACATTCATGAAATGGATTGGAGTAAATTTGTCACCTGTCAATGGAAAACAATTATGGATTCCGCCTGGTTATGCTCATGGATTTTGTGTGATTTCAGAAAAAGCAAATTTTGTATACAAATGTACGGAGTTTTTTGATCCTAATCTTGATATAGGATTAAATTGGAGTGATCCTGATTTAAATATTCAGTGGCCGATAACGGAACCAATCCTTTCTGAAAAAGACAAAAAACTTCCATTTTTAAAAGATATCACAAAAAAAATATTTTTAATAAAATGATTATTAAAAGAGGTTTAATTGGATTATTTGCTAAGTTTTTAAACATTTCCTCTGTACTGTTAATTATTCCATTCATAGGTATTAATCTTGGAGAAGAGGCAGTTGGATTATGGTTATTATTTTTTAGCATTGGAGGTATAACGGGTCTTTTTGAGGCAGGCTTTTATAATAGTGTCCTAAGATTTGTATCTTACTTAACTACTGGTAAAAATGATTTACCTGAAGAAGGAATAGGAATATTGGTTGATGAGATTCCTGCAGACTTACATGTCTTAAAAAATGAAAAGCTTAATTCTTTAATTATTACTGTTTCAATTCTTTATCTTTGTCTAGGCATTGCAGCTTTTGTAATATTATCAATAGTTGGAAGTTTGTATATTAGTATATTAGAAGTTAAATCAATTCCAATGCCTGTAATACAAGGATCTTGGATTTTTTTTATTTTAGCAAGCTGTATTCATTTAACTTTTAGCTTTTTAAGTTCAATCCTTCATGGAATAGGCAAGATAAATCATAACAATGCATGTCTAATAATATCAAAATTGGCTTTTATTGTAGTGTCAATAATTGGCTTAAATAGTGGAGAGGGTATAGTTTTTTTATCTTTTGTATTTTTATTGCATGTTCTTTTAATGAGGTTTTTAAATTTTATAATTTTAATTCCAAATTTAAGTCTTAATGCATCAGAGTTTTTTAGAATTCAGAATTTCTCTAAATCAATTTTTATATCACTTAGAAAAAACTCATTAAAAATGGGGGCAGTTAATATTGGAGCATTTTTGCTTTCTAGAGGTAGCATAATAGTTGCAAATGGAGCACTTGCTGTTGAGTTAGTTACTAAATACACATTCACAATTACCTCATTTACAGTTCTGGCAATGGTAGCTACTGAGCCATTAAACCTTATGTATGATCGGGTGTGCGCATTTCAAACTAATGAGAACAAACAAAAGATCAAAAGATTAATATTAAATTTATATTTATATGGATTATTGATTTTTGTATTTGGAGTTTTATCAATTTTTATTTTTCAAGAATATTCTTCACCCTTAGAGTTAAACTTTAATTTTTTAGATAAGAATCTATTGATATCAGTAAGTATTATTTATTTTTTCGAATATACAAGTAGCTTTTCTGCCATTTATTTAACATCAAAAAATTATATTCCATTTATGAAAGCTGCATTATTGTCAGGCTTTTTAGTACTAATTTTTAATATATTTTTTGTATCAACCTATGAAATCATAGGTTTGATATTGATCTATGCAATTATTCAGTCTTGTTATAATTTTTGGAAGTGGCCATATGAACTAATAACTGACTTTATTAAATGGAATAATGAAAAAAAATAATATTTTAATAACTGGATCAAGTGGTTTTATTGGAGCAGCTGTTCTAAAAAAATTATATAAAAATATAAATAACAATTTCTTTCTTTTGATAAGAGAGGAGTCAAATTTACATAGGATTAATACTTTTTTGGAATCCGATAGAATATATACTTTTTATGAAGATCAGTTAGAAGAAATTTTTGAAAACAAAAAAATTGATTTTGTTATACATTTAGCAACAAACTATATTAAATATGACAAACCATCTGATCATCATGATTTAATTAAGGATAATGTTCAAAAGCCATCAAAAATCATCGATTTATCTATCCAATATAAAATCAAAGGATTTATTAACACAGGAACATTTTTTGAGGTAAGTGAAGATGAAAATTTTATTACCGAACAGTCATTAATACAGCCATTTAATTTTTATGCAAAAACTAAAATTCAATTTCAAGAAATTCTAGAGGCTAATCGTAAAGAGTTAAATGCCGTTACACTTCGACTTTTTTCACCATATGGTCCAAACGATAATCAGAAAGTAATACCTTTTATAATTAAATCGATTGTTCAAAATAATTATTTTGAAATAGATAACCCCAATGTTAATTGTGATTTTACTTATGTTGACGACATTGCAGCCGCATATGAGAAAACAATGAATAAAATGATAGAACAAAATGAATTACCATGCCTAATTAATGTTTGTTCTGGTGAGTTTGTCACTCTTGAAAAGATAATCCAAACACTAAAAAAAATTTCAGATAAAAAGATTAAGTTTAAATTTAAAAACTTTAAAACCATCGAAACAAAAAAATCTTCAAATTTATTGGCAAAAGATGTCTTGGAATGGGTTCCAGAAACTTTGATAGAAAATGGACTAGAATCAACATACAGTTACTACAAAAATCTGATCAAAAATGTATAAAAAAATTATAAGTATTAATGAGGATATAAAAACAGAAATTTCTATTTGTATCCCAACTTATAAAAGAATAAATCCTTTAATTAGATGTTTAGAATCAGTTCTAAAATTAAATAAAACAAATCTAAAAATTGAGGTTGTTATTTCCTCTAACGCAAAGTTAGATGAACATGTTATATCCTTTCTGAAAAAAAATTTTAAAGATACCGGATATAAATTGTCTGTTTATGAGCAAGAAAAAAACATTGGACTATATAAAAATTGGAATTTTTTATTAAATTTAGCTAGTTCTGAGTGGTCTACTATTTTAAATGATGATGACATTTTGGATACTAAATGGACTAGTTATGTATTGGAATATATAAATTCTGACAATAATAATGGAGAAAGCATGTTTGCTCCCTCTATTGGTATGTTTGGTTCAAAGATACCAAATATGAGATCTTCAAGTATTAATAAGTTTTTCCAAAAAATACGTTTTTATAAAAAAGATTATGTTTCTCTAAATTTCTTTGATATTTTAAACAGAACCGTTATTGGAGGAGTGTTAAATGTCTTATTTAAAACAGAATATGCAAGAAAAATTTCTTTTTTTGATGAGTATCATTATGGTGCAGCTGACTATTTATTTATATCAAATTACATCATAGATTATGGTGGATTTAGGCGTCTTGAAATTGGCGGATACTATAATTGGGAAGATAATGACACTTTAAAAAAAAATAGAAAAGCTAAATTTTTAATTCAGTCATACAAAATTAGAAAAAATATAATCTTAGATCAGATTAATTTAAAACCAATAAGAATACTATTTCATTATGGTAATTATATTCATCTTTATTTATCTTATTTAAATTATAGAGAAGAAGATGATTCTTTTAGAATATATATTTTTGAAAAGTTATTTTTTTCTAGACTAAGTATTATTAGCAAAGTACCAGACAAGATCTTGAGGTTAATTCTTAGAGTCATTTATTTTTTTGGTATTTTTAAAAGTTATAAAAAATGAAAAATATAATCATTGCTGGAGCTAATGGCAAACTTGGTAATGTTCTCAAAATATATTTTGAGAAAAATTTTGAGTATACATTGTATGAAATAGACCGAAACTTGAAGTTAAAATCATTTAAAAACACTCCCATTGAGTCACAAAAAGAAATTTATAAAAATTCATATATTATTAATTGTGCTGGTGAAACATCAGATACCAATTTGATGCTTTCTGCCAATTTTGATTTCCCCTCACAATTAATCAAAATTGCTATCAACAATAAAGTAAAGAAATTTATACATTTTAGTTCAGTTGGTTCTTTTGGTGCAAAAAGATATGACGGTAAAATAACCGAATATACTAAATATAAAAGTACTGATAATTTTTATGAATCTTCAAAGGCTAAATTTGATAAATACATAGAAATCTCTTCATATAAATTAGACATATCAGTTTTGATGCCGTCAAATATTATTTTTAATAGCAATGATACTTTTGTAAACTTTATAAGACTGCTCAAAGTTTTATGTCCTAAGGTTATAAGTAAAGATGGCTGGCTTAATTTTATTCACGTAGATGCAATATGCGAAACTATAAATCAAATCCTTAATAGCAACCTTAACCACAAGAAGATTATAATTAATTGCCCAATAAAATATTCACATGCAGCTAAAGAAATAGCTGATGCAAAAAATTTTGAATTAAAATACCTTTATATTCCCAATTTTTTTATGAATTTTACATACAATTTTTTATGTGTATTAAAAAAAGTTGGATTTACTAAAGTAGACTTCTTTCTTAGGAGAATATACGAAATGGATAACAATATATATTTTGAATCCTCTTATGATGATGTGTGTAAAATTAATCAAAGGTATGGATTGCCATATATTTTTAGAAAGATTGAAATTTAAGATTATAAAATGAGTATAAATTTTACTTTACCAATTCAAATATTTATTGCAATGACATACTGCACCTATTTAATACAGGAAAATCTTCCTGGCGGTGAATATGTTGCAGAAGGAGTGCCACTAATAATTGGATTGTTGATAAGCTTATTTTTTTTAATAAAGGTTTTAAATACCAACGTTAAAGTAAAATATAAGCCCTTATTTATAGTCTACTTTTTTTATTTCATTTATATAATTTTAACAACCTTATCCTATATTATTCTTGAGAGTCATAATCCGCTAAGGCTTTTGTTTATGTATCAGTATTTTCCAGTCTTCACGATTATTCTTATGTTAGGGAATGAACATATTTTTCATATCAATAAACAAGCAATATTTATCACAATTGGATTCTTTGCTGCCATAAGTGCAATATACGGCATTCTTCAATTTTTAGGTTTTGAGCCTGGAGTTCCAATAGATATTAATCGTGCTAGAGGCCTTTCTAGATCTACTCTTAACTATAGCTCTCTTATGTTTTTAGGTTTTGTTGCAGCAACATTAATTTCTAAAAAATCATTAAGTGCTATTTTTTCATTAGTAATTTTTGCAGGCGTAGTAGCTTCACAAGGTAGAGGAGGTATTTTTGCAACAGTTATATTTTTTACTATTTATACTTTTTTCTCGAACTTTAAAGTAGGAAATATTATAGTTTTTGTTGCTACGCTAATCGTATTATTTACGGCAGCATTTACATTTTTACCTGAAGAAAATTTACAAAATTTTGAAATTCTTACTGAGAGGCTGGCAGTAGCTTTTGATACAAATGATCCCTCAAATAATCAAAGATTATACTCAATGACATTATTTTTTGACGAATTTAGAATATTTGGTTTGGGTGCAGGTATTACAGGACCAGCAGCTGAAAGATTTCAGTCTGGTACTGGCTATGAAAGTTTTATTTTAGCGACTATTGTTCAAGGTGGATTCTTTGGATTATTAATGATGCTTACCATATGGTCAATTATTTTTCTTAGACTATCTCAATTGAAGATTGAAATTTTTGCTTTTTTAACAGGCTTATTTTTTATGATGCTAGTTCAACAAACTCTAGAAACACCAACCGTTAACTTAATGGTATGGTTGTTACTGACTGTTCTAGTTGCAACAGATACAAAAAGTTTTAAATATGAAATAACCAGTAAGGAAGTATTTCCTCCAATGTGGTCACAAGTCTTGGGTATTAAGAAAAATGTTTAGAGAATTTATAACCTTTCTGAAAGATGTAAAAAGATTCTTCATGGATACTCAAGCATATTTTACATTTAATATTTTTTATAAAAAAAATATTAAAAAAGAAAGTAATAAAAAATTATCGGAAGGAGTCACAGTAGTTATAACTTCATGTGGGAGACCAAAGCACTTAGAGGAGATGCTTATAAGTTTTCAGATGTTTAATACTTATGATATTTCAAAAGTAATTCTTGTTGAAGACGCTGGATGTTATGAATCAAAAAAAATAGCGGAATCAATAATTCCAAAAGACATGCTTCATATTATTTTTCATGAGAAAAATAAAGGTCAGATGACCTCCATCGATGAAGCATATGCTGAAGTAAAAACTGAATATATTTTTCATATTGAAGAGGATTGGCTTTTCATAGATTATAGTTTTATTGAAACATCATTAGAAATAATTAATCTGGATTCTTCAATTGGATATGTATGCTTACGTCCCTTACAAGATTATTCAATGTTTAAATTTGAAGATTCGGAATGCAAAAATTTTAAGCTTTTCAAAAAAAGAAATTTAATCTGGAATGGAATTTTTCTTAATCCTGGTATATACCGCACAGCTAATTACATAGCTATTGGGAAATATGAAAATTTGAAAAAAGAAAGAAATCTTATTCAAGCATATAATCATTTAGGGCTGAGAGGCGCACTATCAAATAACACAAATGGTTTTGTAATTCATAATGGCGAGGGATCTTCAACTCGCTTAAAATATAAGGTAGGTTAGCTTTGATGAATAAAAATCCAAGAATTTCTGTTCTTTTACCAATTAAATCTATAACTCCATTTCTAAAGCAAAGCTTGGAGTCAATTTGTAATCAAACTTTTCAGGATTTTGAGTTAGTAATCGCATGTGATCATCATATTAAAGATGAGATTATTGAAATAACAAAAAATTTTAATTTTGAAGTAAAAATATTCTCACTTAAATTAGGCGGTATAGCCTTTGCTCTCAATACATGTATCAATGAATCTGTTGGCGAATTTCTTGCTAGATGGGATTCTGATGATTTTTCAGATATCAATCGTTTTGAAGAACAAATTAAAGCTTTTGATGAGGATAAAGATTTAGACGTTGTGGGAACTAAATGCATCATCATAGATGAAAACAACAAACCTCTAACGCAGGTATTCAAATTTTTTGAGGACAATAATTCTATTAGAAAGGCACTAAAGTATAGACAACCTCTTCTTCATCCTTCAATTATGATGAAACGCGAAGTTGTTTTTGATGTTAATGGTTATTTATACGGGCATACTTCTGAAGATCATGAAATGTTTATTAGAATTGCTAGAGATAAGAATATTAAATTTCAGAATCTAAGCACAACTTGCACATACTATAGAAGGCATCCAGACCAATTATCAGACTTTTCACATTTAAAGAATCATTTTAGAGAGGTTGGTGCATTCATGTTAATAGAACTATTTAGAACAAAGTCTCCTATTTATATCATTGGTTTTTTTGCAAATTTACCTTTATTTAGGAAAATGCGTCATTTTAAAAGAAAATTCAAAAAATCTTTAACAATAAAATCTTAAATTTATATCTATTAATTAATCTTTGATACAATATGACAATTTTTAATCAGGATATTAAATGAAATACTTAGTTGTTGGTGGAGGGGGTTTTATCGGTAGTTATATTGTTCGTTTTCTTCTTGAGGATGATGCAACTTCAAAAGTCATTGTATATGACAATTTCTGTTCTGGTAAAAAATGGCACCTAAATGATCACTTAGAAAATAAGAAGTTTTTGCTCGTTGAAAAAGACATATATGATAATGAGATTTATGACTATGTTACGGATGATATTGACGTAACTATAATGCTAGCTGCAAATGCAGATATAGCTGCAGCAACTTCAGACCCTCAAATCGATTTTAAACAGGGCACTTATTTAACTCAAATTATTCTTGAGGCCATGCGTGTTGGAGGGTGTAAAAAATTATTATATGCTTCAGGATCAGGAGTCTATGGAGAAACTGGTTATGAATTTGTAAAAGAAGACTTCAGTCCTATGGAGCCAATATCAACATATGGAGCTAGTAAACTAGCCTGCGAGGCTTTGATATGCAGTTATTGTCACATGTTTGATATGCAAGCATCAGCTTTTAGGTTTGGTAACGTTGTTGGTGGTAAACAGACACATGGTGTTGCATATGATTTTTTAAGAAGATTGAAAAAAAATCCTCAAATGTTAGAGATTCTTGGTGATGGTATGCAAAGTAAGCCATATGTTCATGTAGATGATGTAATTTCTGCTATGTTTATAGCTCTAAAAGAACAGAAAAAAATTTATGATGTTTACAATGTTGCGCCTAAAGATCCTGCATCAGTTAATGAAATTGCTCATATCGTCCTTGAGCAGATGAATATCGATAAATTTAATTGTGAGTTTAAATATACTGGTGGAAATAGAGGTTGGAAAGGTGATGTGCCAATTGTGAGATTAGACACAAAAAAAATTGAAGCATTGGGTTGGAAATCTTCAATGAATTCATTAGAAGCTATACAAAAATCAGTTAGAGAAATGTATAGCAATCTTGAAAAGATTACTGAAAATGATTGATTTATTAATTATTACTGGTGGTTCAAGAGGTATTGGTAAAAATATAACTCTAAATGCTTTAAATGCTGCAAAAAAAGTTCTTTCAATAGGTTCTTCAGATTCTATAAATGATATTAAAAATGCTAATAAAAATATTTACACAATAAAAAAAGATATATCAAAAATAAATGAAAGCTTCAGTGAGTTGATCGAATTTATAGAGAATCATAATCCAAGATCAGTTGGCATAGCTTTGTGCGCCTCAAAGCTTGGTGATTATGGTGGAATTCTAGAAGCTAATTTTGAGGATTGGGAAAAATTATATACAACAAATGTTCTTGGTAACTTATCGGTACTTCAAGCCATATTAAAAACTTTGACAAAAGACATACCAATAAGAGTAATTTTTTTTGGAGGTGGCGGTGCCGCATATGGATATCCAGATTTTTCTGGTTATGCGCTTTCAAAAGTTGCAACAATTAGAGCAGTAGAAAATATTGGAATGGAGTTTTCAAAACATTATGAAAATGCATCTATCGTTGCTCTAGCTCCGGGTGCTGTAAATACTGAGATGCTAGCTAAAGTTGAATCCCACGGTGCTGAAATTAAAACAAGAACAGATATAAATGAACCAACATCTTTTGTTTTTGATTTTATAACAGACAATCTTCCCTCAATTAAATTAAACGGTTGTTTTATTCACGTTAGAGATGATACTAAAAAATATTTTGACGAAAATCTTGAAGAAGATCACTTTAAACTAAGGAGAATTGATTGAAAGTTTTAATTATCGGAGCTGGCTTGATTGGTCAAGAAAGAATAGCTGCTCTCTTAAAGATATCTTTAAATTTTAAAATTAAAATTGATATTACAGTTGTCGATAAAAATGAGAACCAATTAAAAGCAATTCAAGAAAAGTATGATTTAAATATAAGTACAGAAATTAATGAAGAATTAGTCAAAAATCCTGATTGGATATTTATTAGCACTCCTCATGCTGTTGCACCTGAAATACTGATTAGTTCATTTAGATATTGTAATAATATTCTTGTAGAAAAACCTTTAGGAAGAAATCTTAAAGAGTGTATGAAAGTTATTGATGCTATGCCTGAGAACATAAATCTTTGCGTGGGATATAATTATAGATTTTACCGAGGTATTAACATGCTTCTAAACCACGTTAAAGAAAATTATTTTGGTGATATTATTTCTGTAAACATGCTTCTTGGGCATGGTAATTCTCCAGGCATGGAAAAATCTTGGAAACTTAATAAAACATTATGTGGTGGTGGTTGCTTAATTGATCCAGGTGTTCATTTGCTGGACCTTGCATTGCAAATCTCGAACTCTGATATAAAAGTTAATGGTGGCAAGATATGGAAAGGTTTTTGGAAAACTGGTATTGAAGAGGAGGCACACCTCATATTAGAAAATAAAAGCAATGTAATTTTTAATATTCAATCCTCACTAAACAGATGGAGGAGCAACTTTAAACTTGAAGTTAATGGAGTTAATGGCTATGGAGTTGTTGAAGGAAGAGGAAGGAGTTACGGCAATCAAACATATAGGACTGGCCAGAGATGGGGTTGGAAATCATCAAAATCTCAAGCAGAATCTGAGATTTATCATATTAACAATTATGAGGCTGAAGACTCATTTTATGAAGAGATGATTTCATTATTTTCATTATCATCTGAAAATATAACAAATAGTGCTGTAAGAAATTCAGATCACTTTTCTGCTCAAAAAGTTATGAAACTTTTAAAAGATTGTAGAAATATATTAAAAATAGAGGAGACTGTTTAAATGATTTTAGTAAGAAGTCCTTTAAGGATATCATTAGGCGGAGGTGGAACTGATTTACCCTCTTACTACAGGGAAAATGAGGGGTTTCTTATTGCAGCTGCAATAAACAAATATGTTTTTGTATCGATTATGAATCCATTTAAAGAAGGATATACCTTAAAGTATTCTGATTATGAAAACGTTAAAACAATTAATGATATCCAACACCCAATAATCAGAGAAAGTTTAAAAATAGGTTTTCGAAAAAATCTTGAAATAACAACACTTGCAGACTTACCTTCTGGTACTGGTCTAGGCTCATCTGGAAGTTTTACAACTGCATTGCTAAAAGCTTTATATGCAAATTCTTCGCAAAGTATTAATCCTGAAAAATTAGCTGAACTAGCATGCGATATTGAAATTAATAAATTAAATGAACCTATTGGTAAGCAAGATCAATATATTGCTGCATTTGGTGGAATATCATCATTTCAATTCAATAAGGATGATTCTGTTGATGTAAAGCCTCTCAATATATCAGAAGATACGCTATATGATTTAGAAGATAATTTAATGTTATTTTTTACTGGGTATTCAAGAAGCGCAAGTAAAATTCTAAAAGATCAAAAGACTAAGTCAAATAAAAATGACAAGGATATGCTTGACAATCTTAATATGGTGAAGAAGCTTGGCTATGAGAGCAAAAAAGTTTTAGAGGCAGGGGACACAAAAATGTTTGGTGAATTGATGCATGAGCATTGGGAAAATAAGAAAAAAAGATCAAGCGGCATGAGCAATCCAAAAATAAATGAATGGTATGAAATTGCTATGAATAATGGTGCTATTGGTGGCAAGCTGGTTGGAGCTGGTGGCGGTGGTTTTTTAATGTTTATGGCTAAAGATAGATACAAGTTAAGGAAAGCTTTGACTTCAGCTGGAATGCAAGAGGTCCGATTTAGATTTGACTTTGAAGGAACTAAAACTTTAATTACATAAGCAATGTATCCTTGTATTATTTTGTGTGGCGGTTTGGCTACTAGACTTGGAAAAATAGCTTCTGAAACACCAAAATGCCTACTCAAAGTAAATGATAAACCATTCCTATATTATCAGCTTAAACTCCTTGAAGAATCAGGTATCAAGCAAGTATTTCTCTCAGTCGGACATCTATCAAATAAATTTTATGAGTTTATTGAAAGTTATAGTTTTAAAAAAATGTCAATCAAACTTGTTGAAGATGGATCATCTCCTCTAGGCACAGGTGGAGCAGTGAAAAATATTATTAAAGAACTAGATTCACCTTCTTTTGTAATGTATGGAGACTCTTTTCTTAGAGTAAATTTTTTAGAGATTTATAAAGCATATAATCATAATGAGGGGCCTTTAATTACTATATTTAAAAACAATAACAAATACGACAAAAGTAATATATATTTTGAAGGAGACGATATTATTTACAATAAATCTACTCCAAAAAAATCATGCAATTACATTGACTATGGTGTAGGTGTTTATGATTATTCTCACTTTAAAGATACAAGTATTTCCTTTGATTTGAGTTTAATACAAGAAAAATACTCAAAGCAAAAAAAACTTCAATATGTCATAGCACAAAATAGATTCATTGAAATTGGTACTCCTTCAAGCTACAAGCGTGCAGAATCTTTCTTTAGTAATTATGAGAATTAACAATTTTAAAAATATTTTTCTAGATAGGGATGGTATTGTAAATAATATTATCATGAGAGATGGTGTAGTTTCTTCACCAAGAACATTTAAAGAGTTTAAATTTCGAGATGACTTTATAGAGTTTGCAAAAAAAATAGATAAAAGCTTGAATTTTTTCTTAGTTACAAATCAACCAGATGTGAGTAGAAATTTATTAAGGCTTGAGGACTTAAATTTAATGCATAATAAATTAGATAATATTTTACCATTTAAAGAGATTTTAGTTTGCACGCATGATGATAGACATAATTGTAATTGCAGAAAACCAAAGCCCGGCATGTTGCTCAAAGCCATAAACGAAAATAAATTAAAACATAATGATTGTTTGATGATTGGGGATAGCTCTAAGGATATTGAAGCTGCTATATCAGCTGGAATAGATGCATATTTATTGGATACACATTATAATAAGAGTTTAAATTATAAACATAAAATTAAAAGTTTATTAAGTTTGCTTGACTAACTTTAAATTACATTTTCTAGGGGAAATAAATGAGTTTTTCTTCATCTTTTTTAGATCAAACATCCACAATCGCCAATCAAATTGATAATCAGGTACTTGAAAATATTGCCAATGAACTTGCCTCTTTAAGAGAAAGAAATGGTAGATTATTTTTTATTGGGTCTGGTGGAGGTGCTGGTCATTCCAGTCATGCAGTTTGTGATTTTAGGAAACTTGCTAATATTGAATGCTACTCACCAAGCGACAATGTTTCTGAATTAACAGCTAGGGTGAATGACGATGGTTGGGATACAGCCTATTCAAATTGGTTAAAAGTGAGTAATTTTAATTCAAATGATGCTATTTTTGTTTTCTCTGTTGGTGGTGGTAACAAAGAAAAAAATATTAGTGTAAATCTAGTTAATTGTGTAAGTTTAGCAAATGATCTTGGAGCTTTGGTAATGGGTGTGGTAGGTAGAGATGGCGGCTATACAAAACAATCAAGCAATTTAACAATTGTCATACCAACAGTAGATGATTCTTTGGTGACACCACACACTGAAGGATGGCAGGCGCTGTTATGGCATTTATTAATATCACATCCAAAAGTTGCAGTAAATGAAACAAAATGGGAGTCCACAAAATGAGCAAACTTAATGTAAAAATATATTCTGATGGAGCTAATGTTGCAGACATGGTTCATGCAGATAAGAATAATCTAGTTGATGGCTTTACAACCAATCCAACTTTAATGGCTAAAGCTGGAATTACTGACTACATGGGATTTGCACAAGAAGCACTCTCACATATTAAAGATAAATCAATATCATTTGAGGTTTTTTCTGATGATCTTAACGAGATGTATGTTCAAGCACTAAAACTAAGAGATTTAGGAGAAAATGTCTTTGTTAAAATACCAGTTTCAAATACTAAGCAAGAATATACTTATGAGCTCATTAATAAGCTCTCTAATGAAGGTGTTAAGTTAAATGTTACAGCTCTTTTCACAAAAGATCACATTGATAAAGTATATGAATCATTAAATAAGAATGTTAATTCTATAATTTCTATTTTTGCAGGCAGAATTGCAAATGCCGGAATAGATCCGGAGCCAACTATGAAATATGCTGTTGATTTGACAAGCAGGGATACATTAATTGATATATTATGGGCGAGCTCAAGAGAGGTATTCAATATAATTCAAGCTGAAAGGACTGGCACGCAAATTATTACCTTAGCTCCAAATTTAATATCAGCAATGAAAGACTTAGGAAAAGACCTTGATGAGTTTTCATTAGAAACAGTAAAGATGTTTTACAAAGATGCTACTCAAGCTGGCTTCAAAATTTAAATAAAAATTGATAACAGTTTCAATAGTTAGCCACAATCATGGTGACATGGTAGCTAATCTTGTAGCTTCCCTTGTATCTTTCAGTCAAATAGAGAAAATTATAGTTACACTTAACATACCTGAAGATATATCAATACCAACCGATGAAAAAGTTCTAATTCTTAGAAATTCAAAACCAAAGGGTTACGGTGAAAATAATAATAATGCATTTAAATTAAATCTCTCAAAGCTCTTTTGTATTTTAAATCCTGATATTGTTTTTGAGGATAATCCCTTTCCATCTCTCATTGAGAACATGCATCATCAAAATGCAGATCTTATAGCGCCAAAAATAATAAACCATAATCACAAAGAAGAGGATAGCATGAGATTCTTCCCATCTCCCTCGATCCATTTAAAAAAATTTTTAGGTATCTCTGATGGTAGATATATTTCAAAAGATGATATTGTTTTTCCAGATTGGATTGCTGGTATGTTTATGTTATTTAATTCTGATTCATTTAAAAAAATTGATGGTTTTGATACAAAATACTTTTTATATTATGAAGATGTTGACATTTGCATGAGACTAGCACTTTCAAAAATGAAAATAGTTGGCCTGCAAAAAGTAAACGTTATTCATAATGCACAAAGAATGAGTAGAAGAAATCTAAGATATACTTCGTGGCACATGCAAAGTATAATAAGGTATTATTTCAAGTATTCTTTTAAAGTTCCAAGTAAAAGAATTTCAAAGATACATAATAAAAATTTGTAAAATAATAAATTGAAAATAGTTATAGTAAGTGGCGGATTTGATCCTTTGCATGCTGGTCATATTGAGCTTTTCAAGCAAGCCAAAAATTTTGGAGATATTTTAGTTGTTGCTTTAAATAGTGATCAATGGTTGTCAAAAAAGAAAGGAAAACCTTTCATGGATTTTGATGAACGTAAATTAATCTTAGAATCCATATCAGTAATTGATGATGTAATTGCATTTGAAGACGATAATCTTGGAAGTTGTAAAAATGCTCTCCATAAAATAAAAAAAAAGTACCCCAAAGATGAAATAATATTTTGTAATGGTGGCGATCGAAATAATAATAATATTCCTGAAATGGACCTTGAGGGTATTAACTTTAAATTTGGAGTTGGTGGCAATGAAAAAATTAATTCTTCAAGCTCTCTCTTAAAAAAATATTTTTTTAATAAAACCAATAGAATATGGGGTAGTTTTTACGAACTTTTTTATGAGAGCAATGTAAAAGTTAAGGAATTAATAATCGAACCTCAAAAAGGTATTAGTTACCAAAGACATCTTTTTAGAAATGAAATTTGGTTTATATTTAAGGGTGAATGTAAAGTAAAATATAGTAAATCTAAAATAGAAGAATCAAAAACTATAAAACTTAAAAAGAATGATTTATTTTTAGTTAAGCAAAATGAATGGCATCAATTAATTAATGAAAGCGATTGCAATTGTCATATCATTGAAATTCAATATGGTGACAAGATATCAGAATTAGATATAGAAAGACATTCTTTTTACATTAACAATGAATCATGATAACTATTGAAAACCATAACTCTGAAGAGCCCTATAAAATTTTCTACAATTATTATAAAAAAGCATTAGAAAGGAAACAAAAGAATATTGAAGCAATTCATGTTAGTTCTTATAACAAAAAATTAAATGAAGTCCAATCAAGGATAGTTAATTTGAAATATATAATTAACAATGAATGGATATTTTTTACAAATTATTTATCTCCAAAATCTAAATCATTTGAACTGCATGATCAAATTGCAGCATTATTTTTTTGGGATGCCATTAATCTTCAGATAAGAATTAAAGCAAAGATTAAAAAAACAAATTCTATATTTTCAGACAAGCATTTTAAATCCAGATCAAAAGAGAAGAATATTGTGTCTGTAATCTCGAACCAATCGAAGAAAATAAATTCATATGATTTATTATTAGAAAAATATCATTCATATGATAAAGGCACTGATCTTAACCGTCCGGATTATTGGGGGGGTTTTTCCTTTGTTCCATTTTATTTTGAATTTTGGACTGGAAACGATAATAGACTTAATAAAAGAGACGTTTTTGAATTAACCGATCAAATATGGCAACATTCAATTTTAGAACCATAATTTTATATTGCTTAATTAAAAAATTAGTTTAAAATCCGTGTTTACAATGCATAGTCAATATACTTCTAAACAATCATATTCTTGATTTTGAATAATTTTAAATTTCTTGTAGCATAACTCGGAGAATACCATAGCAGATATTAATAAAAAAAATTTGTTACCCATCAACAATAATATCAAGGCAGAAACTATTATGTTAATTAACCAAAACGGGGTTAAAGTCGGTATGGTTGCATTTTCAGAGGCTTTTGATTTAGCAAAGGAATCAAACTTAGATTTAGTTCAAGTGTCACCCAAAGAATCAAATCCTATAGTTTGTAAAATCTTAGATTATGGCAAGCACCTCTTTGAAAAGAAAAAAACGACCTCATCTAAAAAAGTAAAAGTTAAAAAAAATACTACAAAAGAAATTAAATTTAGACCTTCAACAGATATTGGGGACTATAATATTAAAATAAAAAAGCTAAAAAGCTTTATTCTTGACGGAGATAGAACTAAAATAAGCGTCCGATTCAGAGGAAGAGAGATTTTAAATAGTAATATGGGTCTTGATTTACTTGATAGGATTAAAAAAGAGCTTGGAGATATTGCTCAAGTAGACCAAGAGCCTTCTTTAGAAGGCAGACAGCTACTAATGGTTTTATCACCTTTAAAAAAGAAAAATTAATTATTTAATTATGGGATACAAATTAAAAACACATTCTGGAGCTGCAAAACGTTTTAAAAAGACAGGTTCTTCTATTAAAAGCCGAAGCGCTAATAGGAATCATATCCTAACTAAACAATCAACAAAACGTAAAAGACATAATAGAGGCTTAAATAAAATTTCAGGAACTGTACTAATGATGGCTTCTAAATTGATTAATAGGTAAAAATTATGCCAAGAGTTACAAAATCATCAACTGCAAGAGCAAAACATAAAAAAGTTTTAAGTTCAACAAAAGGTCATTATGGCGCCAGAAGTAGATTATTCAAAACTGCAAAACAATCTAATATAAAGTCTTTGCAATATGCATTTAGAGATAGAAAAAATAGAAAAAGAGACTTTAGAAAACTTTGGATATCAAGGATAAATGCTGCTGCTAGAATATTTGGCATTTCTTATTCAAAGTTAATAAACGGAATGAGTAAAAAAAATATTGTTATAAATAGAAAAATTCTTTCTGATATAGCAGTTCACGATATCTCTACTTTCGAAAAAATTAAAAATTTCGTTATAAACTAATAGGCTAGTTAAATGTCATCATATGACAACATTTTGCCACCTAAAATTATCAATCAAGTTGGTTCATTCCATCCAATAAATCAAATCAAAGATTATTTAATATCAATTCTAAGTGAATATGGATTTCAAGAGGTTGATGGTCCAGAAATTGAAACCGAAGAATATAACTTTGATATGTTGAATATTAAAAAATCTCATCCTGCTCGGCAAATGCATGATACTTTTTATGTTCAAAATCAAAGCAGTGTTCTAAGAACACATACTTCACCAGTTCAGATTAGAAGTATGTTAAAAATAAATCCACCTTTTGCACTTACTTCTGCTGGAAAAGTCTATAGAAAAGATGATGACGCAACTCATTTACCAATGTTTCACCAAGTCGAAGGTATTTATGTTGATAAGTTTGTTACATTTGGACAATTAAAAGATTTAATACATAGCCTTATAGAAGATATTTTTGGTAAGGGGATTCAAATTCGGTTTAGACCTTCATTTTTCCCATTTACTGAACCATCTGCTGAAGTTGATATTTTATCTAAAAATGGTGATTGGTTAGAAATTTTAGGTTGTGGAATAATTAATCCAGTTGTTTTAGAGAACTGTAATATTAATTCTAAAATATATAGTGGACTTGCTTTTGGCCTTGGAGTTGAAAGAATCGCAATGTTGAAATATGAAGTAAATGACATAAGAGACTTCTATAAATCAAATTTAGACTTCCTTAAACAATTTTAATGAAGATTTCATATAACCATCTTTTGGATAATATAAGAACTAAACCTAGTATTGAAGATATCTCTGCAAAATTATTTCAACTGGGCCATGAGCATAGTAAACATGAAAAATATTTTGACATCGAATTTACACCCAATAGAGGTGATTGTCTTTCAGTTGATGGGCTCCAAAGAGACCTTTCTTTATTTTATGATATAGATCAAAAGAGAAAAATTTATGATGGCAGTATCAAAGATTTTAGCTTTAATTTTATAAATAAGGCTCAAGATTTTTGCCCTAACATCAGTTTTTTGAAAATTAATGTAGATGGAGATATAAAAGAATATTCTAAATATTTAAATGACTACTTTAGTGATCTTGGTATAAATAAAAATAATTTTTTTACGGATGTATCAAACTTTATCTTATACGAAACAGGTCAACCTACACATTGCTATGACGCTGAAAAGCTTGGAAATTCTATTGAACTAGAACAAATAGAGGGTAAATATAATTTTGAGACCCTTTTAAATGAAAAAATAGAGCTTAAAAATAAGAATTTAGTATTTAGAAAAAATAATGAAATAGTAAATTTAGCAGGAGTAATTGGTGGATCAAGTACATGTTGCTCAAAGTCAACAAATTCAGTAATTATTGAATGTGCTTATTTTGATCCTGAATGTATTATCGGAAAGTCTGTTAAATATGATATAAGTTCTGATGCAGCTTATAAATTTGAAAGGGGAGTTGATCCTATTTCGCATGAGCGAGTCTTGAGAAGATTTATTCAAGTAGTTGAAGATCATGCAAATATCATAAGTTTAGAAATATTTAGTTATTGCAACTCTAAATTTGTTCACAAAAAAATAAATTCCGATTTTAATAAGGTTAATAAAATACTTGGAACTTCTATCTCAAGGAGTGATTATTGTAACTATTTAAATAAATTAGGATTTCAATTTGAAGATAATGATGCGATAGTCCCATCTTATAGAAATGATATAAAAACTGAAAATGACCTTGCTGAAGAAATTGCAAGATCCATAGGTTATGACAATATTCAACCAGAGAAATTTAATATTGCTCACCTAGCTCATAATAGACAAGAATCAGAAAAGCATTACAAAAATCGAATTGAGTGCACAATTAAAAATTAATTAATAAAAAATGGTTTTTTTGAAATTATCAATAATCCTTTTGTACAAGAAGAATCTCCAAATGCAATAAAGGTTGACAATCCACTTGACTCAAGTCGTAAATATCTTAGAACATCCCTAGAGAATTCATTGATAGAAAATCTTCTATACAATGAAAGAAGGCAAAAGGATTCAATTAAGTTATTTGAAATAGCTAAAATTTATTTATCTAAAAATGATATAGAGTACAAAACAAAATTAGGTATTATTTGTAGCGGAAGGGTTGCTAAAAATTATAGAGATTTCTCAAAAAAAATTGACTCCAATTTTTTAGAGAATTTACTTGAACCAATTTTTAATATAGATGATTTGTCTATCAAAGAAATCTCAAGAGCCAAATTAGAAAGTAAATCTAACAATCAAATCTTCTATATTGAAATAGATTTAGATGATACTTCAATAAATAATTATAAAAATATAACTATTGTTGACGAATACATAAATGAATTAGTTTTAGATCACAAATATTCATCAATATCTGAATATCCATCATCATTTAGAGACTTGTCATTCTCTCTTAAAACTTCCGACTCTTATCAAAAATTACAAGAATTATTATTAAATTTTAATCATGAGCTACTTAAAGAAGTTTTTATATTTGATTTTTATTTCAATGATAAAATGAACGAAATCAAAATAGGATTTAGGTTCAACTTTCAATCTAAGGTAGGTACAATAAAAGATGAAGATGTAAATCATGTTATCTCAAGTATAATTAAAGTTGCGTTATCGCTTAAAGATGTAGAAATACCAGGGCTTAATAATAGATAAAATTCTATGTAAATTATGAAGACATTATTTATATAGCATGATAAATCAAGTATTATGCTAATAAAGAAATAAAAAATAGATTTGGATATAAAAAATGAAAAAAATCTTCCTATATATACTAATTACTTTTCCATTTATAGTTGTTTCTCAGGAATTAAATGAGGCGTTTCTTGAAAGCTTGCCAAATGAATTGAGAGAAGATATTCAAAATAGAATTGAAACAAAGACTTCCACAGAAGAACCGACTTATAGAAGCATTCAAAATCAAACAAAACTTGAAAAAAAGAGACTTGAAGATCTAGAAAAAAGATTAGAGAAAGATTTAAAATATCTAAAAGAAAAACTTGAAGAAAACGAAGATAAAAATGATAAAAGATTTGATTTAAAGATTTTTGGTAATGATTTTTTTAGAACCTACCAATCTACATATATGCCAATCAACGAGCCAAACTTAAGCCCTTCTTATATTTTAGATTTTGGTGATATTCTTGAAATTCAATTAGTAGGACAAGAAAATGAGGTTGAAGATTATCAAATAAAAAGAGATGGATCTATCAATATACCAGATGTAGGACCAATAAAATTATCTGGTTTGTCCATGAGTGAGGCTATCGAATTGATAAAAGCCAAAGTCAATCTGACTTATGTTGGAACAAAGACGTTTGTTTCATTATCAAATTTAAGGGATATCAATGTCTTAGTTTCTGGTAATGCTTATAATCCAGGAATTTATACTGTTAGCGGTAATTCAAACATCTTACATGTTCTTGGAATTGCTGGTGGAATTAATGAGAATGGAAGTTTTAGAGAGATACAGCTTATAAGAAATCAACAGGTGATTGAAACACTTGATATGTATGATGTTTTAATAACTGGTAAATTTAATACTAAAAACACACTCAAATCAGGAGATGTCATATTTGTTAAGCCTGTAAATAAGATTGTCTCTATAGATGGTGCTGTAAAAGTACCTTCAAAATACGAGCTAATTGATGGACAAAATTTATATGATCTAATCGATTATGCTAATGGTATGTCTAATGACGCAGATTTAGATAATATTTATCTTGATAGAATGTTAGATGGAAAGATCAAGTCATTACCAATTACAAATATTAAACAATTTAAAGATATAGTCGCAAATGACGGTGATACTATTTATATTAGAAAACATAATTTTAAAATTGTGAATATCCAAGGAGCTGTTTTAAAACCAGGAACTTATCTTATGGCTGATAATCAATCTATTAATGAATTGATATCAAATGCAGGAGGGTTTACAGATAATGCTTATCCTTTTGGAGCAGTATATGAGAATCAAGAAGCATTTAAAATAAATAAGATGGCAAAGGAAAAACTATATGAAGAGTTCATAGATAACATAATTACTGCCAGTCAAAAAAATCCTGCAGGTAGTTATAATTTATCATCTATTGTTGAGCTAACACAGAATCTAAAAGATACAGTTCCTAATGGAAGAGTAGTTATTGATCTTCTTGATGAGAATGCTTCAGATAGATTAATCATAAAAGATGGAGATGTTTTAACTATTCCAGAAAAATCAAATCATATTTACATATATGGCGAAGTAAATTATGAGGGAGCTTTAAAATATAACGAATATGCAGACATTGAATTATTTATTAACAAATCAGGCGGGTTAAAAGATAATGCTGATTCAAAAGCAATATATATTCTTCATCCAAATGGTGATACTCAAAGAGCATCTGTAGCTAAGAATATATTTCAAAGTAGTCCTGATGAAGCGCTTAAATTATATCCAGGTTCAATAATATTTGTGCCAAGGGCTGTTGATAGTTCTGCAACTAATAGGCTTGCTACTCAGGCCTATGTCTCAATTTTAGGAAATATTGGAATTGCTTTAGCATCATTATCTTCTATTAATAATAATTAGATATGCATGATAAATATAAGAATTAGATACTTCTATGCATACATTATTTTAACTATTTTTTTTTCAGCAATTAAGACCAAAGCAGATAGTTTTGTTTACAATAATTATAACAATCATGGTGTATTAGGTCTTATAAATCTGCCAACTGCTCGATTTTTTGATGAAGGAATTCACGGAGTAACAATTTTTAATGGTGATTCTGACCAAAAAATAACACTGTCTTCAAGTCCATATGACTGGTTAGAGGCTTCTTTTTTTTATACTAGCATTAAGGGTGTTCCTTATCCTGGATATGAATATCAAGATTTTAAAGATAAAGGTTTCAATATTAAGTTTAGGCTAAAACAAGAAGGTAAATTGCCAGGAGTTGCAGTTGGATTTTATGATTTTGCTGGAACTGGTCTATATAGCTCAGAATATATTGTCAGTAGTTATGGCATAAACAATCTTGATTTACATTTTGGGCTAGGCTGGGGAAGACTAAATCAAGAATCTGATGGAGTTAAAAATCCATTTATTTATCTTAATGATGGATTACGAGATAGACCAAAATTTTCAGGTTATGGAGGACAGCTTGATTCCTCAAAATATTTTGCTGGAAGTAAAGCTTCTCCATTTTATGGGTTATCTTATAAAGCCAATAAAAATATTATTCTTAAATTGGAAAGAGATACTCTTGCTAAAGATATGTCCAATCCTTTAGTTTATGAGGAGAGTAACAATAAATTTTCTCTTGGATTTGATTATCTAATTAATGATAATTTTTCAATATCTTCTTCATTCGAAAGAGGCAATTATTTTTCTTTAAAATTTGTATATAAAAATAATCCAAAAAAAACATTTAGTAAATTCGAATATTCAGCAGCAGATATAGAGCCTACTGAGGATAGGTATACAAAATTAGTCAAAAATTTAGAAAATAATGGCATTGGAGTAACCAAAATCTCAGAAACATCTCGATCGATTGGATTAGAATTAACCCAGTTTGTTCATTCAGACATTAGGCTTATTGAGGAAATTATCTCAGAGGCTTCCAGAGATGCGGGTATCAATAAAAATATAAAAAAGGATATAAAAATAGCTGATTTACTAGCTGTTTCAGAAATAGATAGCAGCTTTGAAAATAGAGCAAATACTATATACGAAAGAGATATAGGAAGAGCCTTTAATACTTCAACTGGAGTTAGATTTAGACCATTCATTGCTTCAAGGGAGGAGTTTTTTAAAGGCGCATTATTACTTGAAAATGATTCGGAAGTCGTTTTAAGGAAAAACCTTTTTTTTAATATTAATCTTAAATATAGTCTCATCAATAATTTTGACGATTTAATATATCCTCCAATTGACACTTATCCAGCTCAAGTAAGATCTGATATAAAAGAGTATTTAAAAAATATGAATAAGGGTGTATTAATTGGTAGAGCGCAATTTGATTATCATTATACTCCCAAAAATAATCATCATCTTATGTTCACTGCAGGAATTCTCGAAGACATGTTTTCTGGAATTGGTATGGAATATCTATATTATAAACAAGATTTAAATTATGCATTTGGTTTCGAAATATTTAATGCTCGAAAGAGAGATTATAACTGGGGTTTTGGTCATCTTGATTATGAGAATATAACAGCATCAGCTAATTTTTATTATAGAAACTACGGACTTATACCATTTGATATGAAAATTTCTGCTGGTGAATATTTAGCTGGCGATGTTGGCTCAACAATTGAGTTTTCTAGAACATTTAAAAATGGGGTAAAGTTTGGAGCATTTGCTACATTTACTGATGTTAGTGCTCAACAATTTGGTGAAGGAAGTTTTGATAAAGGAATATTTTTCAATATACCTATTTATGGTAATTTAATAAATTATACTTGGAGACCTTTAACTAAAGATCCTGGTGCAAGACTAATAAGAAAGAATACATTGTATGATTTATTGGTAAAATTTAAACCAATTGAATAAATTTGTAGATAATTGTGTTTTTTAATTACATATTTTAGAAAAAGTACTATAATAAACACTTATTTTGCTTAAATATTAGTGGTAAAACAGAATTTGACAAGCTTAAATTAAGACAAAAATAAAAAAAACGTATATCATTAGGTTTACAGAATATAACTGGAGAGTATTTAAAGATGAAAAGTTACAAAATTACAACAATCATGGCATTAGCATTAGTTTTTTCTGCCAGCACTAATGCAGTCGTAAGTGAATCTCAGCTTCTAGAAATTGACAATAGAATCAACTCTATGTCTTATAATGAGCTGACGGCTAAAAAATCTAGACTTATTGAAGAAAAAAGTATGCTTGACAAAGAGCCAGATTCAGAAAAAAAAGAAAATAGAATTCTAGTAATAGCCTCGGAACTATCTGCAATACAAAAAGCTTTAGTAGCTATTGCTGGTGTTGCAGCAATTAATGCTCTTACAGACGATGGATATAATGATAATGTGCCTCCTGTTTTAACCCTATCAGGCTCAAGCTCAGTAACAGTAGAATTGGGGTCTGCATATGTTGATGCTGGAGCAACTGCTACCGATGCTTTTCATGGTCCAACTCCAGTCTCCGTTTCTGGTTCTGTAGACACGACATCAGTTGGAGTTTATACAATAACTTATACTGCAACTGACTTAGATAACAATACTGCTACAGCTACAAGAACTGTTAATGTTGTTGACACGACTAAGCCAGTTGTTACTGTAACTGGTGATAATCCAGCAACTGCTGAACTTGGATCTGCATACGAAGATGCTGGGGCAACAGCATCAGATGCATCTGGTTCAGTTACTGTTGTTACATCAGGAACTGTAGATACAACTACTGTGGGAACATATACTTTAACTTATACATCAACTGATGCTTCAGGTAATGAAGGAACTGCAACTAGAACTGTTAATGTTGTTGACACGACTAAGCCAGTGTTCACTTCATCATCAACCTTTACAGTTGATGAGGGCGCCACAAATGTTGGCACTGTTACTGCTACAGATGTTCAATCATTCACGTTTAGTATTTCTGATACAACTGAACTAACTATAACTGAAGCTGGAGTCCTAACTTTTATCTCTCCAGCAGATTATGAAAGTCAGATGGAGGATATATCCCAAATATCTTACGATGGAAGCACATATGATATTACAGCTACTGTTACTGCTACAGACGCTAGCTCCAATGCTCAAACTCAAACTATTACTGTAAAAATTAGAGATGTTGGTGGTATCGATGATAATCCTGATACCGGAACAGGTACAAATACTAATACGGATACAAGTACTGACACTGGCACAAGCACAAGTACTGGCACAAGCACAAGTACTGGCACAAGCACAA
>MDTG01058214.1_pt1 | contig 28072 bp, 21 predicted proteins | sample 811421 | NCBI WGS metagenome assembly MDTG01 (sample SAMN05326645, study PRJNA326480) | marine metagenome | isolation source: seawater | place: Pacific Ocean: South East | collected 2011
TCAATTTTTTGATGGCTCAAAGATAATTTATATTGGTAAGGCAAAAGATCTCAATAAAAGAGTAAGATCTTATTTCACGCCAGCAATTAAAGACAGAAAAACTGAGCAAATTAAAAAGCAAGCTATCAAAGTAGAGACTTTTACAACGCACTCAGAGACAGAAGCTCTGATTCTTGAACAACAACTTATCAAAGAATATAAACCAAAGTTTAATATTCTTTTAAGGGATGACAAGACCTATCCATTTATCTATTTTTTGGGCTCTCATGATTTTCCTTCTATTTATTTAAAAAGGAGTAAGCAAGCAATTGATAAAAATTTCTATGGACCATACACTAATGCGAGATTAGTTCGCAATCAGATTAAAGAATTACAAAAAATTTTTAGACTTCGAAATTGTTCTACTAGTACGTTTAGCAATCGTTCTAGGCCTTGCATTGAGTATCAGATGAAGCGCTGCAGCGCACCTTGCGTTAATTTAATAAGTAAGTCTGATTATGCTGAAGACGTATCCGCAGCACAACGTTATTTAACAAGCGAAAAAAAACATGTAAAAAAAATTCTAAAAGAAAAAATGAAAAGGCATTCTGAGTTACTTGAATTTGAGGAGGCTAACAGATACAAGAAAAGACTCGATAGCATTATTTCACTTGAAGATGAAACATCCATTAATATCAATCCTCTAGATATTGATATTTGGCATGGCTCTTTTGAGCATAAGACTGGTCTTGCTAAAATATCGGTAAGAGAGGGTAAAGTAAGATCTACCAAAACCTACCTAATTGATACTGATGCATCCTCAGAAATTGACAATGTTTTTAGGCGTGCAATTTTTCATAATTATTTACATAAAAATCAGATACCAAGCAAGATACTTATTGCGAATAAAATCTCAGAAAAAAAACTTCTTCAAGAAGCACTTGAAAAGATATTTAACAAGAAAATTAATATTTTTGTAAAAGCACCTAAGGGCAGTAAAAGTTTTCTAAATTTAGCAAAGTTAAATTCAAAACAAACACTTATAAATTCTATAAATAAAGAGCCCCCAATGAAATTAGCCTTTGATGAATTAATGCAAAAATTTAAGCTGAATATCGTTAATCCATCTTTGGATTGCATAGATATAAGCCATCATTCAGGCAGCAACCCAAAAGCTGGAATTATAAGATTTAATATAAATGGCCCAGATAAGAAGTTTTATCGAACATATAATCTTCCCAGAGAATTGGGTGGCAACGATCCTGGATCAATTGCATTTGCAATTAATAAAAGATTAGAAAAAAAGGATGACAGTCCAAGTATATTACTAGTTGATGGTGGTAAGGCGCAGTTGAAGGCACTTATCCCGCAAGTTAAAGATAGAGATACACTAATTTTAGCTATTGAAAAGGGGTCTCAAAGAAAAGTACTTACAGAGAGCATTTACTCGATTAATGGTCAAGAGTCTGTAGATGTTAATTCGAGGCTATTAAATCTCCTTATTAGAGCAAGAGATGAGGCTCATAGGTTCGCTATTAAGGCAAACAGAAATGCTAAGCGTTTGGATATGCAAGTATCAATATTGGATTCTATAAAGGGCATTGGTCCTAAAACTAAAGAAAGGCTTTTTAACGAATTTAAATCTATTAGTGCTATTCTAAACAGTAACACTGAAATTCTGCAAAATGTTAAAGGGGTAGATCGGCGGATTGCTAATGAGATTAAGAAACTAAAATAATTATGAAAAGTTTCATAATGTTTCTAACCTATTCAAGGATAGTTTTTGGGCCTGTTATATTTGTTTTAGCAGTTTTTATGAATCTTTTTATGTTGAGTCTGATAATTTTTGTACTTTGTTCAATTTCAGATTATTTAGATGGCTTTCTCGCAAGAAAATATCATTACGAATCACAACTTGGAAAGCTTTTGGATCCTATTGCAGATAAAATTTTATTATGCTCGTCTGTAATTGCAATTATATTAATTTCCAATGACTACTTTATTGGCTTCATAGGAATGTTAATCTTATTGAGAGAATTTTGGGTATCTGGACTTCGTGAATTTACAGCAAAATATAATTTAGAGGGAGCATCTGACGTATCATTTCTTGCAAAAGTAAAGACTACCTTGCAGTTTATTGCCATTGGTTCTTATTTTTTTTCCTTTGAATATGATTTAAGCCTAGGTATATTCTTGTCGTCATTCTTACTATTTTTAAGCTTACTAGTCTCCTTAAAAACAGGTCTCCAATATACAAATAATATTTTAAGAATAAAATAAATATTATTTTAATAAATGCTGTTAATATAATGATCTTTTGGCTGGATGGCAGAGTGGTTATGCAGCGGCCTGCAAAGCCGTGTACGCCGGTTCGATTCCGGCTTCAGCCTCCACTTCTTTAACTTAATTTATTTTTATAACATGTTTATTTTGAGTTAGAATACACCATCAGTACTATCATGAATGAGCCTCAAAACAATACAAGTACCAAATCTTCTTTTTCCATCGGAGAAGATGCATTTAAATATAATAGATTAAGACTTGGACTAGCAACTCTATTCACAATAACTTTTGCAACTTTGGCACTATTATCGCCAAATGAATATGCTTCAAAGGCTCTTCTATCACCTGTAGATGAGGATAGTTCTCTTGCAAATGTTGCCAGAAGATTTGATGGAATAGCGCAACTAGCTGGCTTTAGCCTAGGTGGGTCAGAAGTATCAGAGGTTGATATTGCCTTGGAGGTATTAAAATCTCGTGATTTTATTTTTGAATTTATCACTAAACGTGAATTACTCATTCCTCTTTTTGGTGGATATGATTGGGATTCGGTCAATAATATAGTAAAGATTGATCCTGATACATATGATATAGATAATAATAAATGGGTTCGAGAAGTTGACCCTCCATTTTCTCCTGAACCAAGTCTTGAAGAAGCTTACAAACTTTGGATGGAAGACATTATGGATGTTAGCATTGACAGGCAAACCAAGTTTATTGACATAAAAATAAAATATATTTCACCTTACGAATCACAGAAATGGCTTTCCTGGATAATACAGGATGTTAATAATTTACTAAGAAAGCGTGATGTAGATGTTGCTGACAGAGCCATTGGTTACTTACAAACAGAAGTTGTAAACACAGAATCTCTTGAGTTAAGAGAGGTCTACTACAGTCTTATAGAAGAGCAAACTAAAACTAAGATGCTTGCATTCTCTAATAAGTATTACGCTCTTGATGTAATAGATTCACCAAGCTTTTCCTTAAAAAAGGTTGGTCCATTTAGACTTTTATTGTCAATACTTGGCCTTATCGTCGGTTATTTTGCAGGCTTGTTTGCCTCTTTGGTAATTCAATATTATAAGTATTACAAAAGCTTAGCAACTTAACTTTAGTCATTATGAAAAATATAACTGTTATTGGTGCTGGCTATGTTGGTTTATCACTTGCACTGCTTTTATCAAAAAATAATAGCGTGTCTGTTCTCGATATCGATGAGTCCAGAGTGAGGGACATTAATCAAAAAAAATCTTATCTTGATGATGTCGATATACATAAGATGTATAAAGATAATAATCTAAATATCGTTTCAGAAAAATATGATGCTAATTCATTAAAAGACGCAGAATTTTTTATATTGGCTCTCCCAACAAACTTTAATGAAGAGTTGGGTTCATTTGATGTCTCAATTCTTAAATCATGCATTTCTGACATATTAGAACAAACTAGTGAATCTCCCATAATAATCAAATCAACTGTACCAATAGGCTTTTCAAATAATTGCAATGATGAATTTAATACAGATAGAATATTTTTCTCTCCTGAATTTTTAAGGGAAGGCAGATCAATCCATGACAATATTTTTCCATCAAGAATTATTATTGGAGGCAATGGGGATTCCAGATTAAATCTTTTCAAGAAATGCCTTAAAGAGATTGCTGAAAATAATCCTGCTATATTGGAAACTGGTAATTCTGAAGCAGAAGCCATAAAGCTATTTTCAAATACTTACTTGTCAGTAAGGATCGGTTTTTTTAACGAGATTGATTCGTTTGCAATCAAGAATAACCTTGATGCAAGTCAGATAATAACTTCGATTGGCTTAGATCCAAGAATTGGTAGTACTTATAATAATCCAAGTTTTGGTTTTGGTGGTTATTGCCTACCAAAAGATTCTAAACAGGCAGTAACACATTTCAAAAATGTTCCAAATACTATAATTTCGAGTATTCCCGAATCGAATTTAAAACGTAAAGAGTTTATTGCTAGAGATATTATTTCGAGGAAACCAAATATTATTGGTGTTTATAGGCTGGTGATGAAGGGAGGGTCTGATAACTTTCGTGAATCAGCATCGATAGATGTGATTAACAAACTTTTAGAATTTGATCAGAAAATCATTATTTACGAACCACTAATTAGTCAAGACAATTTTGAAGGTATCCCAGTGATTGATGATATTGAAGAGTTTAAGAAAGTGTCAAATCTGATAATTGCAAATAGAAATGAGCTTGAGATTAGTGATATTTCAGACAAAGTATACACAAGAGACATATTTGGTGATAATTGAGTACTTGTGGAGAGTGATTTGTTAAAATCTAGAATTGTATTTGAGCTGAATGAGTTTAACGTAGATCTTTTAAAAGATGCTACAGATAATAGACCGTTCATAAGAAAACTTTTGAATATGAACCATGTATCTACAAAGATACCTGATCATTATTCGTCCGATTTCTTAGAGCCCTGGTCTCAATGGGTTTCTATCCATACAAATAAATCGTGCCAAGATCATAATATTAAACATCTAGGTGATATTGAACTATTAGATATTCCACATATCTGGGATAAAAATCCTAGTGATTATGGTTTTATTTGGGGTTGCTTGAATTCAAAAAATCCATCAAGTGAAATTATTTCTTATTTTCCTGATCCATGGACACTATCAGCTAAAACCAATGTAAGAAAATTAGTTAGTCTAGAAGCTTTTTTAAGACTTGCAGTAAGTGACAGAGGCGATACTCTTTTAAAAAGATCAATTTTTTTCTCTAAACTGCTTATTTGTTTTGTACAGATATCTCCTATTTTATTATTTAACCTTGATAAGGCATTCATGAAGGTAGCGACTAAAAATATTAGGTCACTATTTAATACTAGTTCGATTTACTCTCTCATTGAGTACCTCTCATTCAATATTTTTTTAACAGAGATTAAAAAGGCTAAAGTTAGTGGAAAAATTAATATTTTCTTTGCAAACATGTTGGCTCATTGTCAGCACTATTATTGGAATACTAATAATCATGGTCGTCTAATTTTGGTTCTTGATTTAATTGAGGAGATGTTAAGAAAGTCATTTGAACAATTTGAAGAAATTGTTGTTATAAATGGTTTAAGCCAAGAATATTCTGCTGATAAAGAGGAGTGGAATTCATTCTACCCATCAATTGGATGGAAAAAATTTATTAAGAAGTACATATCAGATAAAGCTGAAGTACAGCCATGTATGTCTTATGACGCAATTATGTCTTTTTCTTCATTGGATGATCTAAATAAGGCTAGAAAAAAAGCTAATTCATTTTATGTTTTGGAGGATGGCAAACATTTGCCTTTGTTTTTGATAGAAGATTATGGTGACTCTGAAAACAGGTTATTTATAAGATTCCAATATTATGAATCAGATACAGTAGATGTTTCGTTTGATAATGAGCTATTTGAATTTAAAAGGTTGTTTAGTAAATTAGCCACCAGGACAGCAAGACATATTCAAGAATGTGACGTTTATCACAATCTAGAAATTAATAAGGGTTTTGAATTTAATTGGGAACTAGGACCATTTTATTCAAGATCGTAATGAATCTAAGTAATATAAAATTTTTTGTATTTACAATTTTTTTACTAGCTATTGCTTTTTCCATAAAGTTACACCTTAATTTCAGTTGGTCTATTGGAGGACATGACACTTTTCAATACATTAAATGGTCTCAGTTGTTGTTAACTGAAGATAGGTATCTCTTATTTTTTAGACCAACATTATATGCTTTCGTTTTAATCTTTCATGAAATCTTTGATTGGTCTAGTTCTGCTTTTAAAATTATGCTTTTTACTTTTTGGGCAGCATCTTTTGTTCTTTTAATAGTGCTGTGCAGAAGACTTGGTTTCAGTAAATTTGTTATCTTATGCTCAGTTCTCTGTTTTTCTTCTGCTCCTCTTTGGATGGTTGGTGATGCAAGCGGCCACATTACTTCTATGGAGACTTTTTTTTTACTATCGCTTGTCCTTCTTGGGATTAACCTTCATAAGAATAGATCAACACCTAATTACGTTTTATTTATAGTTACATCAGTTATTCTTATTTTCATTCATGAAGAGAAAGTTTTATATGTATTTCCTTTGGCTCTCTTAATAGAAAGAAACTTATTATCCACAATCAAGACTTGCTCAATCATTACCATCATTATAGTTGCTATTTACTTTCTTCTAGGAGGCCAATCATCAAGTGAGAACTCAGCAATTTTAGGAGGAGGAATTGCACTTTCATGGGGCAACCATCTATTTATAGTTCACAATATTTTCAATTCATTAACTAATGCAGCTAATGAATTTGGTTATTTTGAAAGCTCGATAATCATTATTATGTTTATAACTTTTTTTGTTAAAGGTGTAATTTACATTTTGAAGTTATTCAAAAATGAAAGATTCAAATTTTCATTTTCTTTTTTTAATAAAATTTTTGCTTTTGGCATCATATCAAAAGAAATTCAAATTTTGATTTTGCCCTCTATACTTTATTTCTTGTTTGTTCCTATAATCTTTGCAGGCATTGATCTTCCTAGAACAACAGGGGTAGTTCTATTGCCTGCGCTTGTTGGCTTTATTTATCTAATAACAAAGGAAATGGATGTTTTAGAAACAAAAATTTTGAAATCCGTGTTCCTGACTCTTATTTTCACTAGCTTTATATTCAACTTATTTGATTCAAGAAACCAAATCTCAGAATTTTATTTTGAAGAAATAAAGTACTTTAATGCTCAACAAATAATTGATAATAACAAAATACCATGCAATCAAAATTCTATTATCGGCATTGATAATTCCTTTGATAATAGACCTTTAATATGGGGAGGAATGAGAGGATATGGCCTTGAATCAAAAGTATATTTAGGTGAGGAATGTACAGTTAAAGTTGATATATCTGATCAAAACATCGCAAAAATAATTGAATCAAAAAATATTGTAGCTATTGTTGTAAAAGAAGCAGATGGCCAATTTAATCATAGTGATATCCTGACTTTAGACAATTGGCTGCTAATTCACAAAAATCCAGTAGGGATCTTAGTAAGAAATAATTAAATTTTAGAGTTCATATGCTATGAAAAAATTAAACATTGCAATAATTGGATGTGGATCAATCTCAAATAGGCATGCAGAAATAATTACAAATGAGCTATCAGATTTTTTTTGCCTAAAGTCTGTGTGCGATATTGATGAGAAAATAGGATTAGAGTTTAGCAAAAAATTCAATTCTGTTTTTTATCAAGATATAAGTATGATGCTTCAAGACAGTGACATAGATATTGTTTCAATCCTTACTCATAGCGGTTCACATAAAGAGGTATCGGAGATTGTTTCAAGATACCCTGTCCATCAAATCGTGGAAAAACCAATAGCGTTAACTCTTGATGATGCAAATCAAATGATTCACGCAGTTAATAAAAATAATAAATTGCTTTTTACTGTAAAGCAAAATAGGTTCAATCCAATTATTTCTGAACTATTTGATGCGTATAAAGATAACAAAATAGGTAAGATTAACCTATGCACCGCAAGACTAAGATGGTGTCGTCCAAACGATTATTATGAAAAAGCTGCTTGGAGAGGCACATGGGAAAAAGATGGCGGAGTTTTATGTAACCAAGCAATTCATCACATTGATCTTTTGCAATGGTTTATGGGGCAACCTGATGAAGTTCATGCTGTGAGCTCAACTGTGCTTGCACCTATTGAATCTGAAGATGTTGGTGTAATAACAATGAAATTTAAAAATAATTCAATAGGTGTTATTGAAGCCACAACATGTGCAAGACCAAAAAATGTTGAATCATCATTTTCCATTATTTCAGATAAAGGCGTCTATGAGGTTGGTGGGGATAATTTAAATAAAATTATTCAGTGGACTTATGATTTTACTGACGGAAACTTTAGTGATTTAGAGAGGAAAAGCCTAAATAATTTAAATAATAAATCTTATAATCATGCTCAATTTTATTTAAATGTCTATAATGCACTACTAAATGGCACTGATGCTCTTATTGAGGGAACTGAAGGCAAAAAAAGCTTGGAAATTTTAACCGCTGCATATGAATCAATTGAGACTGGGAAGACAATAAAGATGAAAAATTTTACTCCACAATATTCACAACTTGGAATAAAAAAAGTATGAAACTCTTAAAGTCTAATATTGTTGATGTTGATGCTCATCCTAGTGTAACTGTCATAGAGCCTTCAAATTTATATGGATGTAAATTAAGCGAAGACGTTTTTATAGGGCCATTCGTTGAAATTCAAAAAAGAGTATCAGTTGGAAAGAGAACCAAAATTCAATCTCATAGTTTTATATGTGAATTAGTTCTAATTGGTGAAGATTGTTTCATAGGACATTCAGTAGTTTTTATAAATGATTTATTTTCTGACGGCGGGCCAGCTAATGGTAATGAGGAATTGTGGAGATCTACAAACATATCTGACCGTGTTTCAATTGGCAGCAATTCAACAATTCTTCCAGTATCTATAGTCTCTGATGTAGTAATAGGTGCTGGTTCAGTGGTTACAAAAAACATTACTGAGAAAGGTATTTATGCTGGTAATCCAGCTAGGAGAATACGATGAAATTTATGGATCTAAGTTATCAGTTAAATAATATGGGTAATGAGATATTCGAAAAATTAGAAAAAATTATCAATTCAAGTTCATTTATTGGTGGAGAGGAAATCAACCTATTTGAAAAAGAATTCTCTGACTACATTAAAAGCGATTATTGTATTGGAGTTGGCAATGGAACGGATGCACTTGAAATAGCAATTGAGTCATTAGAAATGCCATCTAATTCTGAAATTATAATTCCTGCAAATTCATTCATAGCATCATCTGAAGCCGTAACACGTTCAGGGCATAAGGTTGTTTTCTCAGACGTTGATCGTAAAACATTATTAATAACCCCCAAGGAAATTGATAAAGTAATAACACCAAAAACCAAAGCAGTAATGTGCGTTCATTTATATGGCAATCCATGTAATTTGATTGAATTAAAAAATTACTGCAAAAATCATGACCTTTTTCTGATAGAGGATTGTGCTCAAGCTCATGGAGCAAAATATGGAGATCTATATGTTGGTTCTTCTGGTGATATAGCTGCATGGAGCTTTTATCCTGGAAAAAATTTAGGTGCTTTTGGAGATGCGGGTGCAATTACAACAAATATTGAGTCCCTTGCTATTCAATCAAAAAAAATTGCAAATCATGGAAGGATTGATAAATATAATCACTTATTCGAAGGAAGAAATAGCCGCCTAGATAATTTGCAAGCAGCTGTGCTGAGGATTAAATTAAAATATCTCAATGATTGGACTCTGCAGAGAATTAAAAATGCAGAAAAATACATTAAAAGCTTAAATGATGTTACCGACATTAAATTGCAGAAAATCGAGGATAATGCTAAACATGTTTTTCATTTATTTGTAATTCAATGTCAAAAAAGGGATGAACTTAAGGAATATTTAAATGAGCTTAATATTTCTACTGGCATACATTATCCGATTTTGCTTCCACAGCTTGAAGCATATCAGTATATGAAGAACGATGTTTCAGATAAATTACTTAATGATGACCTAGCAAATACACTACTTTCTTTGCCTGTCTCTGAACACTTAAATGAAAAAGACATTGAATATATTTCCAACAAAATTAAAGAATTTTTTTAAGAACTATTTTTTTTTAAATGATGATGCTTATCTAAAAAAAGGCTTTCAATTAATCTCTTCAAATGGGAAAAATAAGCTATTAGTCCTTATATTCATATCATCCATTTCAGCTCTATTAGATCTTGTGGGGATCGGCCTTATAATTCCTTTGCTTTTGTCAATTGCATTTGGGAGCAACGAGATGTTTTCTTCGATCATTCCAGAGCAATTTATCAGATTTTCTGAGCCAAGCTTTGTTATTATTTTATTTACCTTTTTTATTAGCGTAAAAGTTTTTATAAGCATATATGTTGTTTACTATAGATCTGAAACCTCATATATGATTTCAGCAGATTTGTCTCATCGGTTAGTGAGCGCATTAATTAAAAAACCAAATTTATTTCATATTAAATTCAGTTCAGGGACTGCATCAAGATTGGCAATAGTTGAATGTCATAACTTTGCTCAGTCATTTATTACTCCAATAGTCGTGCTTTTCTCTGAAGGTATATGCTTAATTGCAATCTTTTTGTTTTTATTATCGATAGATCCAATTTTTTCTTCTGTGATAATGGTTTTTTTCATTGCAACAGGCTTTCTTTTTAGACAAGTTACAAAGAATAGAATCTCTCAAGCAAGTTTTAACAGAGCTAATTCTGATGAAAAACGTGTTAATTTAATTGAAACTTTCAGTTCAATTTCTCTGGAGACAAGCAGGAAACCTCAAAGAAAGTGGTTAAATCGTTTATATGAAATATCTAATAACAACAGTCGTGATGCATCAGCAGCATATTTATTTTGGAGTAATTTAGCCAAACCATATCTTGAAACTTTGATATATTTTTTAGTGATAATCTTTGTAGCATATTCAATTTTTCTTACTGAATCGGTTTCTAGCTCAAATCTTTCAGAATTAATTTTATTCTTTGTTCTTGCAGCTGTTAGATCCCTGCCAAGCTCAACAAGAGTTATATCGGCAATGAGTTCAATGAGATATTCCGAGTCTTCAATTAATCAAATTTCATTGAATTTAGATATGGTTAATGGATCAGATGATGGTACCTTAAATAAGGTAGTTTACGTCAATGAGAGCAATCTCAATGTAGAGGTAAATAATTATCGAGTAAAACTTGATGATGCGCAGCTAACTAAAATTGATGATTTTTGCATTAATAGAAGAGGCTTGATTTATGTGGATGGGCCCAGTGGATCAGGCAAATCATCTTTTTTTACTCATTTAGCTGGAATAAGAGATGATTTCTTAGGATCAATAGAGATCTCGCATAATAGTAGTGAGGGTAATAAGATCATAAGTTATTGTCCACAGAAAGTATTTTTAATTTCAGGAACATTGAAAGAGAATGTATTTCTTGGTTTGGATCCATCTGAATCTCAATTAGAGTTATTGAAAATGTATTCAGTTGCTTTTAATTTAAATAATTTTATTAACTCAGATGATCATGATATTACCAATGCAATGGTTAGAAATTTTGGACTTGAGTTTTCAGGCGGGCAAAGGCAGAGAATAGCAATTTTAAGGGGTCTACTATCTTCATCCAGAATTATATTATTTGACGAACCGTTAGCCTCTCTTGATAAAGAATATAGAAACTATCTTATTGATATGTTGTGCGAACTCTCTAAAACTAAAATTATTTTTATTTCGTCTCATGTGGATAGAGAGCTTTTAATACAAAATGCTGATTCAATTATTAAAACAGAGATTATTAACTCCAATGTTTAGATATTTGTTATCACTATTCTTTTTAGTACAAATTATTTTTGCTTATTTTTTTGAAATTGATCAGGTGCTTAAATTAAATAGAATTCTAGTTCCTATTGGTCTTTATTATTTACTTCGAATACTTATTTCGCGAGACGAATCAGATCTAATCAGATTTATTGGAATATTTATCATGTATGTTGCTGTTCAGTCAATTTTTACAGCTGACGTAAATTTTGCAGTAGCTCTATTATTGTCTGATGAAGGTGGTCTTTTTTGTTATCTTTCTGTCGGACTTCTATCTGCTCTCGCATTAAGTAAGCGAAAAGAAATTTTTGTAAATATATGGCTTCTTAATAAAAGATATTTTTCTACTACATGTATATTTATTCTATTAGGTATAAATATTTTGCTTGGTTTAAATGCAATTCAGACTGAGGCTTTTGGTGCTATTACTGTTGGAGACGTAAGGCTTGAAAGTGACTCTTCCTCATCTGATTATCAAGTCGTAGGAGAGGCTTACTTCCTTGCAATTGCACTAATCATGATTTTTATTTCTATTCTCCAGTCAGATTATTTTGCTAATAGAAAATGGCAATATAGATTCGAGATTTTTTTAGTATCATTATTTTTATTGACCGGCGTCATAAATGCCCAAATCTTTGGGAGTAATTCAGCGACAGTTTTGATACTTGGGATAATGATGATTTATATATGCAATATTCTTATTTCTAGAAATTATTTAACTTCAACAAACTCAATTAAATTTCAATCCCAGTACGGACGTTTTGTTATAACAGGAATTTTATTGAGTTTGTTTCTTATTGCAACAGCGGTTTCACTCTTATATTACTTTGAGCTTACAAATGCGTTTAGAATTTTTAACTTCGGTGAGGAGGACTCACTCTTAAGCTCATCAATAATCAATCGGTTGCTTTTACTAGAATTTTTCTTCGAGAACTGGAACATATCACCTATTTTTGGACATATGAGAGCTGATGTAATGATCCTTGAGGATGGAAAGTTTGCACATTCACTTCCTCTATCCTTATTAAGTCACACAGGTTTAGTTGGATTCTCTTTGTTCATGATTCCCTTTCTAATAATCATGAAAAGATATTTTTTCCCAGAGTTTGAATACACCACAAAAGATATTTATGTAGGTATCAATGAAAGAGCAATAATATTTTTGGTTTTGTCATTTACTTTTCTTGCAAGCTTTTGGGCGACTGGTTTAGCTTGGTTCTCAATTGGTTATGCATTGGGAATGAACGTTAAAAAGAACTAAGTTAATAATTTTTTATTTTTGGCAGAAACAATAATACATAAATAAAGCCAGCCAAAAATCCAAAAAATAGTGTCGTCCTTCCTCTGATTGGAAAAAATCTAAACATACCCGTTGCTGGTTTTGAGATGACAGTAATTGGTGATGTTAGGTTTTCATTAATCATAGAGATTCTCGCAATGTTTTCATCAATCACTTCTTGAACGCCCTGCCTAACAAAAAAGTTTGGCTGGTCAGTAATATTTTCTTTAAGAGCCTTTGCTTCTGAAGCTAATAGGTCTAATTGTTTCTCTACAATAAAATTATTAACATATTTTATATATTTACCCAAAACGAGTTTTGCACAACTTGGGTTCTTCTCGAGAATCGAAATGTAATGAATATCACTTAACCTGTCCTTACCAATACTTAAATTCCTTAGGAATTGAAAATGTTTTTCATAATTAAAATCTGATTTATTAGAAAAATAACACTCCTCATTAATATCTAGAGACTGAAGAAAGTTTCGAGACATATCCATGCTTTTAAATGTAGCAATTACATTATTTGATATATTTTTTTGAGGTAAGAATTTATTAGGCAAAGCATCAAACTCCATCATTCTATATGGATAAAATCGCCACCAATTTTCCCAATTATTATTTGCTTCAAATGATGCGTCAGCCCGCCACTGAGGACTTACTAAAAGAACAAAAATTACACAAATGATCATCCAGAATAATACAAATGATGGCAGCTTTATCTTGTTTTCAAGAAAAAATTTTATTATGTGATTCAGTGTTTCTAGGAGATAATGCATGGTTCAGAGTATTTTAAACTAAGAATTTTAATAGAGATAATTTATGTGTGGCTTGGTCGGTGGTTTATATCCCATTAACCTTAAAAATAATTATGATAATGAGATTAAATTATCGTCAGATTTAATAGCTCACCGCGGTCCAGATGATCAGGGTTTTAGATCCTACAAGATAGATAAATACAAACTATGTAATGCCTTTAGAAGATTATCTATTATTGATCTGAGCTCAAATGGATTCCAGCCGATGGAGTCCGGAAGGCAATCATCAATTGTATTTAATGGAGAAATTTATAATTATCTGGAGCTTAAAAAACAGCTTCAATCCCATGGGATAGAGTTTCACTCAAAAACTGATTCAGAGGTACTTCTTAAATCACTTGATTTATGGGGGGTTGAGGCACTAGAAAAACTTGATGGCATGTTTTCTTTTGCATATTTCAACTTTGATAAAAAGGAACTCATTTTATCAAGAGACCAATTTGGCATTAAACCATTATTTTATTCATTATTAGATAACTCAATATTCTTCTCATCAGAGATTGCTCCCTTGCTTCAACTGACTGGTATCAAGAGGGCGGCTAATAAAGATATTATAAATTCATATCTCTATAAAGGCTCAACAAAGAATGCTGAAGAGACTTTCTTTCAAAACATAAAGTCTATTAACCCCGGGACCTATCTTGTATGCAAAATAGAAAAAGATGAACTAAATATTCATTCCAAAAAATGGACCAAAACTCATTTCCCTCAAGATGATATTGGATTTGAAGCAAGCAAAGCAAAGATAAAGAAAACATTTATGCAGCAGCTAGATTTGCAGCTCAGAAGTGATGTTCCTGTTGCATTTACTTTATCAGGCGGCATAGATTCGTCAGCAATTTGTTCTGCGGTTAGGAAAATGTATCCAGATAAAGAAATTAATACTTTTTCTTATGAGAGCAATGATAACTCATCAGAGTCTTCGTGGTTTAATGAATTAAATAAACATATTGGCGCGAACGGCAAAACAGTTTTTTTTAATGACAATAATTTTAGATTAGATCTTCTTGACCTGATTAGAACTCAGGGGGAGCCTTTTATTAGCACATCAATATATGCACAATATTGCATTCATAGATCTATTAATAAAAGTAACTTAAAGGTTGTACTTGGTGGCCAAGGTGCAGATGAACTTCTCGGTGGTTATACTGGCTATCCATATCATACAGGCTTAGATTATCTTAGAAATAATGGCATATTTAGTCTAATAAAATTTTTGAAATCTAATCAAAAAAGATTTAGAACAAATAATCTTTTAACTGCACTCGCAATTCTTAAATCATCAATGGGCTTAAAAACTAACTTAAGTAGATTTATACATTTAGACCAAGCAAATGATTTCTTAATTAATGATTACTCTACAATTAAGAACATAAATACCAATGGCTATCAAAATAAAATTTCAGATAGCTTCTTAATAAATGAATTATTTGCGGAATTAGTTGAAAAGAAAATACCAACCTTGCTTAGATATGAAGATAGAAACTCAATGAGATGGAGCGTGGAGAGCAGGGTGCCTTATTTAAATCCTGTTTTGTTAAGGGATGCTTTAAGTATGAATTTTTCTTATTTAGTTAATCAAGATTCTGTTACTAAATACTTATTTAGAGAGTCAATGAGAGGCATAGTTCCTGATTATATTCTCGATAGAAAAGATAAAATTGGTTTTCAAACTCCTGAGTCAAGAATTTTTGAAAAAAACTGGGAATTTATTAAATCTCTATTAATTCAATCACCTGAGATTCCATTTATAGATAAAAAAAATTTTTTGAAGCATTGCGATTTAGTTTCAAACAATACCGGAAAATACTCTCCAATTATATGGCGGGTAATAAACTTGTTCCTTTGGTCAAAAATTTTTAAGGTAAGTTACTAATGTTGTCTGTAAAAAGGTTTAGTAATTATTTGCCGCCCTTATATTCATTTATAGCTATTTTTTTTAGTGCTTTATTTTTCATTTATGTTGGTAGAAGTGGAAATGAAGACACTATCGGCAGATTTTCTGTTATTTCAACAATAATATTTTTACTCACCCATCTTTTTTCATTAGGGAATGATCATTCAATATTATCATCAAGCATCCAAAACAAAAATAAAGACTATTTTTATATTGATAAAAGAATTTTTATCCCCTTGTACTCATTTTTTTTAACTCTTGGGTTAATTTTCATGCTCATTGAGGTTGAGCTAGTTAGAGAATATGTTTCCAAATATATTCCTTCTTCTAACTCAGAATATACACATTTAGTTATAACTATTGCATTAACCGTCTTTCTAGCCAATTTCTCAAAGACACTTGCATCTTTTTTGATAATAAACTCTCTCAAGGATCTAGGAAATTTAATTTTTTTCTTTAAAGCTATTGGTCTTGGATTAGGTATAGCTGCATTTATATTCATTCCAGGGTTAATTGAATTACATATTGTTTTTATTATGGAGTTAGTTTGTGCTTCATTATTGGTTGCTTTATACGCATTACTTTGTTTTAAATTCTTGTTTTGTAATTCTAAAAATGGCTTTCAATTAAAATTTGTTATTTCTGGTCTGAATATTTTTGGTTTTGACTCAATTTTGAAGCAAGATTTGCTAGTTTTATCTCTTTTCCAGTCACCAACACTAGTAGCAAAATATGCTGTTATTTCAAGTGTTTTTGAAGGTATTGCTCAGACAATAACATCCTTGCAACAAAACTATGCAAGCAAGCTAAGAAACACATTAGATGGGTCTAGAAATGAAAAATCCTCATTTTATTCTTTAATTAAATCTGGAACTTTATTGAGTATTTTATTTTTCCCTGCTGCAGTAATATTTTTCTATATAGTATTCGGTTATATAGACCATACAGCATTAATAATTATTTTTATTCTTCAGGCAGCCATACTTATTGGATCTGGAAGCATCATATGTTTCTTTACAGATGCGATTATTGGTAATCCACTAACACTAGTATTAATTACGTTAACAATAATAATTATAAATTTACTGGTTAGTATATTTCTTTTCCAATTAATTGGAGTAATTGGTGTTAGTATTGGATCTTTATTTGCATATTCAGCTCTTAGATTTTTTGTTTATAAAAGGGCTTTAATAAGATTTTAATTATGTGCGGCATTTATTTTAGAAATTTTACAAATGACCAAAACAACGTTGATAATCAAAGAAAGATTGATGAGATTTCAAAACTTGCTATAAAGTCAAGCAGAAGAGGTTCTGATTCTTCAGGTATATTTTTACTTTTTCAAAGCCCTACTACTAATGAAATAAAAAGCTATCTATTCAGAATACCTGATTCTCCAGATATCCTATTTAAATCTAAAAATTTAAAAAAAATCATTAATTCTGAAACCTTGGATGGAGCTGAATTAATAGTTGCTTTTGGTCATACAAGAATGAATACCGACGGCAGTAGTTACAGGCAGGGAAACAATCAGCCATTAATTGAAGACGATAAGTTAGTTGTTTTTAATGGAATAATTGTTAATGCTGAAGATTTTGGAGTTAAGCCACAAGAAAATGATGGATTTGCAATCATAAGAAATATTCATAACGAGAGAGATTTATTCTTTAAAGATGCTGAGGGAATGATCAATTATATTTTCTTTGATAACAAAGAAATGATATTTAAATTTTTTAGCAATAACGGGTCTTTATTCTTAGACGACGAAAAAACCCCCTCTATAATTACTTCTGAGCCAACATTTGCATCAAAGCAACTAAAATGCATCAGTTTAAATAATGAAATTACCCTAAAACTATCTGGATTAAATTTTAAAAACAAATTAGAAATATTTGACTTGCAGTCAAAGAATAAGCCAGTAGTTGTCTCAAACGTAGGAATTAATAATTCCTCAGAAAAAGATGTAGAAGAATTGTTTTATGAGCATAAGATCAAAGTAGATAATCTTAACAGATGTAAAGCTTGCATTCTCCCTTCAACTCATCCATTTATAGATTTTGATTCAGATGGAGTTTGTAATTTTTGCAGAAATCATTCACCAATTCACTTAAAGGAATTTAAAAATTTTGAGGATTATATTAATAATGCAAGATCTGGGAATTTATTATTAGGATTATCTGGCGGAAGAGATTCTTCATTGGCACTTCATCATCTGGTTAATGATTTTGATATCAAGCCAATTACATATACATATGACTGGGGTGTAAATACTAATATATCAAGGAGAAATGTTTCTAGGATGTGCGGCAGCCTTGGAGTAGAAAACATTTTAATCTCGGCTGACATAAGAAAAAAAAGAAGAAATGTTAAAAAAAATTTACTGGCTTGGTTAAAAAATCCACACCCAGGGATTATTCCATTGCTAATGGCAGGAGATAAGCAGTTTATTAGCAATGCATTTTTACTGAAAAAAGAAAGAAATATAGATCATGAAATATTTGCGTTCAATCTCCATGAAAAAACGCAATTTAAAGAGGAATTTACAGGTGTAAGAATGTGGTCTGAAGGTTCATCAGAAAAGTACGGCGAGGATCTGGGTCTTTTTCAGCAATTACAAATGATAATGTTTTATGTAGGACAAGGAATTATTAACCCGCGTCTAATTAATTCTTCATTATTTGATACAGCAAAAGGATTTCTTAATTATTATCATTCTAATGTAAATGTTATTCAGTTTTTTGAATATAATCATTGGGATGAAAACGATCTAAACCAAGTTCTTTCATCAAAATATGATTGGGAATTTGCTACAGATACACCGACTAGCTGGCGTATTGGAGATGGAACTGCTTCACTTTATAATCTTGCTTACTATTTATTAGCTGGATTTACTGAAAATGACGTTTTGAGAAGTAATTTAATAAGGGAAAATAAAATTTGTAGATCAGAGGCTTTGGAGAGGACTCAAGAAGAAAATTTACCAAGGTATTCTACATTAGAATGGTATACTGACATTTTGGAAATAGAATTTAAACCATTTCTTAGGGAAGTCTTCAAACAATGTCTGAAAAAGAGCTTGATAAACTAGTTGTAGTAATCCCTTGTTTTAAAGCCAAAGGTCAAATCAACATTGTCATAAGCAACCTCATATCAGCTGGGATATCAAAAATTATCGTAGTTGACGATAATTGCCCAGATCAATCAGCATCGTCTATCCATTTTAATGAAGTAAAAGTCTTCAAAAATAATGTTAATCTTGGTGTTGGTGGTGCGTTTGCTGAGGGATGCAAATATGCATTTAAATGCTATGAAGTTGATGATGTTAATTATATTGCAAAGATAGATGCAGATAATCAGCATAGAGTTTCTGATCTTAAAAAAATGTTTAATGAGTTATTGGTTTCTGATACTGATCTAGTTAAAGGTAATAGATATTTATTAGCAAGAAACCCTTTGGGGCAAAGCTTTATAAGAAAATTTGGTAATTTTGGATTATCTTTTTTGAGTAAACTATCGTCAGGTTATTGGGATATTGGTGACCCTGTAAATGGGTTATTTGTGATTCGCTCAAATGTTATTAAGTTAATAATTAATATGGACCTACTTCAGGATAGATTTTTGTTTGAATCAAGTCTAATTTTTGCTTGCTCTAAGCTAAAAGCAAAGATTATGGATTGCCCTAATGTAATTACTTACGGAGACGAGCATTCATCATTAAACGTATCATCAGAAATTTTTAAATTTGGTTTTTATTATTTAAGAAATTTCTTTAGAAGGATATCAAGAGAATATTTCTTTCCAACGTTTGATGTTGGGGCAATAGGAATTATTTTAGCTTTAGTTTTTTTGCCATTATCAATTATTTGGGGATCCTATTCATATGTTTCAGGAATGATTTCAGGTACTTCAACTGAGGTAGGTATTATTTCTATAGTTATGATGTCTTTTTTTCTTGGTATACAGGGGCTATTCTTTTTTTTAAATGTAGATCTCATGTCCAGAAAAGATCTTAAAGCTATCTATCGATTCATTGACAAAAATTAATCTCTTGTGGAGTCAAGATTAATGAATTGCTGGCTTGTGAAGTTCGAAGAGGACTTGCCTATAGATAAAAATCAAAGGCATCATAGAATGTCTATGCTTGCAGATGAATTGGTAAAGAAAAATCATAAGGTTACTAGATGGGCTTCTGCTTTTAATCATTCATTAATGCGTTTGAGAGAAAAAAAATCTTCTGCTAAAAAAATAAATAAGGACTATACATTAATCTTATTAAGATGCTGGTTTCCATACAATTCAAAAAAGAGCATTTTAAGAATATTAAATATTTACTCATCAAGCTTTTTACTTCTATTAAGTTTCATTAAATCTAAAAAAAAACCTGATGTAATTATTTGTAGTATGCCAGCACCAATTACGTGTCTGATTTGCTCAGTTTATGGTAGATTACGCAATATTCCAGTAATACTCGATGGAAGAGATATGTGGCCAGATATATTTATTGATGAGGCAAAAGGGATAAGGAAGCTGGTAATTTTCCCAATCTATATATTAATGAAGCTTGAATTGTTGGCAGCTTGTCGACTCAAAGTATCACTTTTTGGAATAACCGAAGAGTTTGTAAATTATTTATTAAGTTATGCAGGACGAAAAAAAAGACAGACTGATAATGCATTTCCAATAGGTTTTAAAGACTCACAAACATCTGATGACCTAAGAGAACAAGCAAAAATATATTTCAGAAAAGTTAAAATTAACTTAGATATACCCATTATTTATTTTGCAGGAGAACAATCAAAAGTTTTCCTTAATGCAACGGATGATTTAAGGAGGGCAATGGGGCTATGTGAAGCAAATGGAATTAATGTGCAATTAGTTTTATGTGGAACAGGAACATATTTAAATGACGTATTGGCAAGGTTTAAAAATTTAAATAATGTAATCCATTTGGGTCATGTTAGTCCGGAGAACTTAGAGCATTTAAAAGAATTTAGTTATATATCAATATTGCCAATACAAAATAGAGTTGATTACCAATCGTCTTTATCAAATAAATTTTTTGATTATCTTTCAAGTGGACTTCCAATATTAACAAACCTAAATGGCGTTCCTAAGGATACAATACTGCAAAATAATGTGGGCTTTCATTATTCAGATTACAATGAACTTTATAACTATATTAAGGTGTTATGTTCAGATTCATCGCTGAGAGATTTACTATCCAGAAATGCTAGATCTTTATTTAAAGAAAAGTATAAAAGCTCCGTAGTTTACTCAGATTTTGTAAAATCAATTTATAAAGTTGCATCACTAAAACAATAAAACAAATTCTACGGTTCTTAAAAATTTATCTAACTCATAATTCATCTTTTTTCTTAGATAGTTAATGCATATTCAATTATCAATTATGATAAAATTCACAAATGTTTTTAATTGATTTAAAGAAAATATTCCTACTCATTTTTACTGTTTTTTTATGCGTGCCATTGTTGCCACAAGAGATCAGTGCTGATCTTCTTAATAGCGTTCCTCAGAGCATAAAAGACGCCTTCCTAAATCGAGCTGGTGATGTTGGTGGTGATGAGGATGAGAACAGCTATAATACTCCTGATACAAGGATAACAAAACTTGACGAAGCTGTTGAAAATCTTAAGAGGGAGTTAAGTAGACTTGAAAATCAACTAATTCTTGAATCCGGTGATGATCCTGATGGCCTCGAACATTTTGGATATAACTTCTTTCAATCATACCAAACTTCATTTTCAGCAATTTCTGACCCTAATCCAAGCTCTGATTATATTTTAGATTATGGTGATCAAATTGAGATTTTGTTAGTTGGCAAAGTTAATAGTAGGTCGACAGTAACTGTGCAAAGAGATGGCTCTGTAAAAGTTGAAAAGGTTGGTCGAATAAATGTTTCTGGATTAAGCATAAATAATGCTTTTGAGCTTATTAGAGTGAAAGTCTCAGAGGCCTTGTTAGGAGCTGAGGCATTCATTTCTCTGAAATCATTACGTGACATGAATATTCTTGTAATAGGTGATGCCGAGAACCCAGGTTTTTACACCCTCCCAGGATCAGCTAACATCGTTTCACTTCTCCATGCAGTTGGGGGTGTCAAAAAAAATGGTTCCCTCAGAAATATCATCCATAAGAGAAATAATGAGATTATTCAAGTAATCGATTTGTATGAAATTATTATAGGGGGCAATATTAGATCTAAATTTTCGCTAAGAAATGGTGATGTCATTGATGTTCAGCCAGCTGTAAAGAAAGTAGCAATTTCAGGAGGTGTTAATTACCCAGCCATTTATGAGATGAAAGATGGCGAACGTTTTGATGATCTCGTGTCTTACGCAAACGGCTTTCAAGTTAATGTTTCGGAAAATATTAAATTATCTAAGTCTAATGGAGAGTTATTAACATATAGCGTAAATGATTTAGAAAATTATTCATTTTTACCTGGTGATAGCTTCCATGTTTATAATTACTATCCTGAAAACATTGAAACTTTTTCGGTCAAAATTTCTGGAGGTGTGAATCGCCCAGGATCCTACACAATTGACCGTGGAACAAAGTTATCTGAATTAATAGTAATGGCAGGGGGATATACATCCGATGCTTATCCGGTTGGAGGCAAGCTTTTTAGAAAAAAAGTTGCAGAAATGGAAAGAGAGATCTTAGACCGTGGATATAGAGAGCTAGTAAATTATTTTGCAGCAAATAGTGGAGGAATTGGTTCTTTCTCGTTAGGTGAATCTACTTTGAGGATGACTATGAAAGAAATTAAAAACTTTCAGCCCAAAGGTAGACTGACCGCTGAATTTAATTTAAATAAAATTGATTCCAACCCCAGATTGGATACTGTCTTACAAAACGGAGATAAGTTAGAGATTCCTTTTTATACTACCGAAGTTTATATACAAGGCGAAGTATTGAATCCAGGAGCAATTACATATATACCTGACGCCTCACCACATGATTATTTAAGGTTATCTGGTGGCTTGGCTAAATTTGCAGAAAATGACAAAGTAATACTTATATATCCAAATGGAGATGCAGTCCTTATGCCGGCACGATACAACATCCTTAGCAATAATAGAACTATTGTTCCTGGAACTGTTATTTATGCGCCTAGAGAGATAGGTAAGATACAAGGTCTCAGCTTTGCTGCTACTTTAGCACCAATTATAAGTAGTGTTGCACTATCCCTAGCTTCATTGAACAGCATTAACGACTAACCCTTTCCAGTGAAGACAAATTGAAATATGTATTCATAATATTTGTCTCTTTGCATGCCTTTGTCTCTGCTAGTGTATTAGACTATATTTATCCCTATACAAACGGCTCTTTTTCAAATTATGGCTCGGTAGGAATACTTCAAAATCCTAATTCTAGATTTCAAGAAGAAGGTACACTTGCTCTTTCATGGACACATAACGAACCCTATCTTAGGGGCTCAATTGTTGGCTATCCATTTAATTGGGCTGAGGTTTCTTACCAATATACTGACGTCAACAATGCTCTTTATAGTCCGTTCAAAGAATTTAGTGGATCTCAGTCCCTAAAAGACAAGAGCTTTGATTTAAAAATAAGACTTGTTAATGAGACCATTAGAATTCCTCAGGTTGCTATTGGTTTTAGAGATCTTGCAGGCACTGGACTTTTTTCATCTGAGTATCTGGTAGCTAGTAAAAATGTTAGAAATTTTGATCTTAGTATTGGTATGGGTTGGGGTGTTTTGAGTGGCAACTCTATTTCAAATCCACTAGCCAGGATTTCTGAAAGGTTTGATAGTAGAGAACTTATGGAGGGAGAAGGGGGTGAATTTAATACAGGCTCATTTTTCTCAGGAGATGCAGGTTTATTTGGTGGCATCGAGTATTTTGTTCCTAAATCAAAAGGCTTGCGATTAAAGTTAGAATATGACGGAACAAATTATAAAAAAGAAGGTCGAAAACCCATTAATCAGGATTCAAAAATTAATGCAGGCCTTGTATACCCTTACTCCAAAAACCTTTCATTTAAATTAAGCTATATTAGGGGAAATACTTTAAGTTTTGGATTTTCTTACACCCTTGGATTAGGGCAAAAAAATTCTCAATATAAATCAAAAGAACCTTTTGTTCCTCCTGAAAATGCTGATGTTATAAGGAGGGTAACCTCTCGTTCTGAGATCAATACTTATAGGGCATCACTTAAATATCTGAGAGATCAGGATTTGCATTTACAACATGCGACTATTGAGCAGGATAACTTCAGTGTTGTGTATGCTCAATCCAAGTTCAGAAATCCTGTAATTTCATCAGGAAGAACTATTAGAGTTTTAAATGAGGTATTACCAGAGTCAATTAAAAAAATATCTGTTTCAGAAATAAATGGTGGTATAGGTATGTTTAGTGCCGAAATAGATAGAAGCATATTTGCAAAAGCACTAGAGATGAACGATCCGTATTTGCTGAGTAACTCTATTAAAACTCAGGATTATAAATATCTACCCGGCAACTATAAATATAATCCAAAGTCTGTTTACCCAAAGTTTTTTCATCATCTCGGACCTGATTTAAGATCACAAATTGGTGGCCCAGATGGTTTCTTTTTTGGAGACTTTAAACTCACTTTAAAATCTGAAGCACTTTTTAGTAAAAACTTATCGCTCTTATCAGTACTATCTCAGGGAGTTTATAATAATATGGATGATTTAAAGCTTGGATCAAATTCTGTATTGCCGCATGTAAGAACTGATATTGTTGACTATTTAAAAGAAAGTAGAGGATTTTCAATAAGAAGATTTCAATTAAATCATTACTCGCAGCCCTCAAAGGATATTTACTTTAAGCTTTCTGCTGGGATATTTGAGTCAATGTTTTCAGGTTATGGTTTTGAAGCCCTCTATAGGCCATTTGAAAGAAACTACGGCTTTGGAGTAGAGATTTGGCATGCCTTTCAAAGAGATTACGATCAGATGTTTGGGCTCAGAGATTACAAGACAATTACCGGGCATGCAACAATATATTTCAAGCATCCATCAACAAATTTACTTTTTAAATTAAAGGGTGGCAGATATTTAGCTAAAGATTCTGGTTTCACTTTTGATCTTTCTAGAAGGTTTAGATCTGGTTTAACACTAGGTGCATTTTTCTCATTAACTGATATCAGCGAAGAAGAATTTGGGGAAGGAAGCTTTGATAAAGGGTTTTATTTCTGGGTACCTGTAGAATTATTCTCACCGAGATATAGAAGCAGAACTTTTGGCTGGGGTTTAAGGCCTTTAACGCGTGATGGAGCTCAGGCAATGGTTCATGGGTATCCGTTGTGGGGTGTAACCGATGCTGTTTCCAAGCATGAATATTTTAGGAATCTGTATGACATTTTTGATTAGAAATACTGCAATCCTTATTTTGGTTACCGGATGTAGCAGTTTTACTGTTGATTCAAATTTAATAAATTTTATAAATTTTTTTAAGTTTGAAAGAAGTTTACTTGAAGAAAATTTTTCTAAAATTAATTCCTCTTTTATTGCAATAGAACAAGGTAGCAATGAGGCTATTTTTATCTTAACTAAAATCGATAATAAGGAAATATATCATTGGGAAGGAGCAAATGAACAATCCATAATGACTTATAAGGGTCTAATTATTGGAACTAAAGGCCTCGATTCTAATTATGAAGTAATAGAAAGCTCACTTGAGAGCATGAAATCTTTCCCTGTTGAATCATTAAGTATTCGATACAATCTTACTAACCCTGAGTTATATGGAGACTTTGCTGAATATAGTCTCCTTCAAAAGAAAAGAGTAAATCTAAATCACTATCAAGAAGACATCAAAGCAACTCAGTTTATATATAAAAGAAGATCAGCAGCTATAGGATGGCAATCTAAGGATACGTATGTTTTTTCAGACAATGGACTTCCAATCTTAACTGAACAAACGCTGAGTCCTTTGCAAAGAAGTATCCGAATAAGCTTTCATTACAAATATTAATTAAGCAAAAAAAAGGCAGCCATTGGCTGCCTTTAAAATATTAAAAATCAGTTAGTAATTAGTCAGCAACTCTCGTAGATGTAACTGTGACAGTTCCTTCTGTTTCTACTACTGTATCAACTACTACATCAACAACAGTTTCAACAACATTTTCAATTTCAGTTTCAATGATGTTTTCCACTATAGTATCTACAGTTGTTTCAAGCGTTGTTTCTACACCAGTACCTACAGTAGCAGTATTGGTTTCTGTTGCGGTAGCAGTTGCAGTTTCTGTGGCTGTAGCAGTAGCTGTCTGCGTTGCTGTCGCAGTAGCAGTACCAGTAGTGGTGGCCGTATTTGTAGAAGTAGCTGTAGCTGTTCCACTCACAAACGTTTCAATAACAGTTGGTGCAGGAGTTGGAGCAGGTGCAGGACTAGGCTGCGGCCCTAAAGTAGGAGATGGGGCAGCGGCGACAGGACCATCATTGTCATCACTATCAGCAGCAGCAGCAAGTGCAGCAGCAGCAGCAACAGCTGCAGCTATAGCTCCAGCGCTAAGACTACCTGTAGCAGATGAAGAAGAGCCCGTTCTTGGTTCGCTTGCTTCTTGTGATTCTTGAGCAATAGCTGTATTAGAAAAGCCAGCCACGCCAAACACTAAAGCAATTAAGTGTTTAAAGTTATTTTTTATTTTAGCCATACCATTTCTCCCTGGTTTTAATATTTAATCGTTATTATAAATGCGTTGTTTATAAACCACAACATTTAATTCAGAAGAGTGATTATATGTATAAAAATACTACAAATAAACATATTTCTAGTTTTTTTTTAAAAGTTTTTAATAACTATTAAAAGATAGATCTGTAAAAATTGTCTTTTTCTTATAAAATCTTAAGAAAATTTTATGAATTTCTTTTATTAGATTTTATCGGGATGTAGCGCAGCCTGGTAGCGCACCACACTGGGGGTGTGGTGGTCGTCGGTTCAAATCCGGCCATCCCGACCAATTATTTTGTCTTATTAATTACTTCCTCTGCATACCAGTTAATTTCAGCTATCATTCCATCAAGAGTTCTTTCATCTGCACCGCCTTCATAAGCATTTCTAAAGGCTACTATAACTTCTGTTGCACCTAGGTCCTCTAATTGTTTTATTCCATCAGGCGAGTATGCAGCTTCACCCATTACTTGAAATTGATAATTTGGATGGTCTAATGTATCAAATTCCTTCCTAAATCCATTAATCTTATTTATTAATGTCTCTGTTTCATCAAGAGACAAGCCTGCACTTATCCAACCATCACCTATTCTTGCTGCTCTTTTAAGTGCTAGGTTAGAATGTCCGCCAATTAGAATTGGTACAGGTTCTGTTGGAACGGGACATAGCTTAAGTTCAGGTATGTCATAAAATTCTCCCTTATATCCAAAGTAGTTCCCATCCATAAGACCCTTCAAAATATCAATTTGCTCATCCATTCTTTTTCCACGTTTTTCCCAACGCTCTCCAGTTGCAAGGAAATCTTCATACCAGGGACTTACCCCGATACCAAAGTGAAATCTATTATTGGTCATTACACCCAAAGTAGTAACAAATTTCGCTGTCGTTACAGCTTGTCTTGGAGCAAGCTTGTAAACAGATGTCGAAAATTCAAGCTTTGTTGTTACAGCTGCTATTGCAGGAATAATGCTAAATGGTTCCAAAAAGGGTACACCATCAAGGAATTCTCTTGAGCCATCGTCATTATATGGATAAGTAGAATCACATTCCTTCGGATAACAGATACTGTCAGGAAATGTAATTACGTCAAAGCCAGCAGCCTCTGCTGCCTTGCCGAGCTCTATGTAGAAGGATGGATCACACATGGATGGATGATAAGCAAATCGCATATTTAGCCTCTTATAAGTATGGGGTTATTTAAATAATTTCCTTTATAATAAACCACACGAGAACTAATTTTGAGTCAAAATAAGCAAATAAATGATGATTACGAGCTTCAAGAGTGGCTTGAAGCACTTGACAACGTTATCAATGAAAGTGGATCAGATCGAGCCTCTGAAATACTAAGTGAATTAGCGTCCAAGCTTACTGCTTCAGGAACGATACCAACATTTAATCTTACAACTCCATTTAGAAATACCATATCAATTACAGACGAGGCTAGAATGCCTGGTGATCTATTTTTAGAAAGGAAAATACGTTCGTATATTAGATGGAATGCACTAGCAATGGTCCTGAAGGCTAACAAATCTGGGGATGATTTGGGTGGACATATCTCAACATTTTCATCAGCTGCAACTCTTTATGACGTAGGGTTTAATTATTTTTTTAAGGGTCATGATAGTGGACAAGCAGATCTAATATATTTTCAAGGACATTGTTCACCAGGGATCTATGCAAGAAGTTTTCTTGAAGGCAGGTTAACAGAGAAA